>Ga0118677_10005929_pt1 | contig 21074 bp, 17 predicted proteins | sample AliMusrvi5mmetaG_FD_86154 | JGI IMG/M metagenome (GOLD analysis project Ga0118677, IMG submission 86154)
GGCGCCGACATAGGCCTCGGTGGTCAACTTCCCAACCTCCCGTGCCTGGGCCCACTGCTCGATTTCCGCCATGTCCACTCCGGCGGTGAAGGACTCGCCCATCGCCGCACAAAGCGCCCGGAACTTCAGATCCTTCTCATAAACCGAAAGCGGCCGACGGTCGGCGGCACGCATGGCGGCCAGGTACTTGTCGCACGTCTGCCGAACTGTTTCACCGGCAACCTTCGGATGGCGTCGCAGGTATTCGTTTACGGCATCCAGGATGCTCACGCCAGTTCCCTCAAGTCGGCGCATGGCCTCCAACGCTTCCGCGCGCACACGATCCGGCAGATTCAGGACCTCGATGCCTTTCTTGAGGATTTCGTCCTTCTTGCCCTCGGCCCATTCCTTGGCCTTATCCAGATCACCGAACGCCTTCCGGACCCGTTTGCCCCCCCGCTGAAAATCGACCAGCCAGTACTCCGGACGAATCTCCCGGATGGCGATTCCCCCGATTTCCTCTCGCGGCAAGGTATGCGGCTTGTGGTGCTTGCCCATAACGCTCTCCTTAGGATAGAGTCCCTTTCAGCACCATGGTGCTTGATGGAGCGAATTTAGGCAGAATGGCAACAAATGTCAACACCAAAATAAAAACCCTTATAAAACAGAAAAAACCACAAGACTTAGGATCTTGTGGCGAAAGCCGTGCGGGTTCAAGTCCCGCCTCGCCCACCAAGCAACAATCAATCAAACGCAATATTTTGACGCGCAACTTGCCAAGGAAGCCATAGATCAACTTCAGTCTCAAAAAGTAGCGGCGGTGCAGGTCTGTCTCTTTCCGGCCTTGGAACACGTATCAGCGGCTTGGGTCCGGCCGTGGAAGACTCGCTCGCGTTCGCACGAGATCCCGCGCCCGCGTGTGGAGCCGGGTCACGAGTTCAATCTCCAGCGCGGTGGCTCTTCGGCGTTGATAACGGTTTTTATCTTCTGCAGCAGGTCATCCCAGTGCTCTGCACTCGGCTGGGTTTTCTCCTCCCAAGCGTCCTCACCCAAAACCCGAAACGCCCACACGACTCTCTGCCGCGCCACGGTGACTCGCACCTCGCGCTTGGCTCCATTTTTCAATCTTTCAAACCAGTTGATCGGGTTCTGCATAGTTAACCCCGCTGCCCGGCCCCGCGAGGGGCAGCCTGCACACTCTCCAAATTATTGATCAGGGGCTGGTCCCGTTCCGTCACAAAATTGATCACCACGCCGGGACGGCCCGCACGAGCAGTCCGGCCCGCCCGATGGAGGTAGTTTTCCATTTCCCGGGGGAGAAAATAGTTGATGACCCGTCCGACATGCTCGACGTCCAAGCCTCTGGACGCCAGGTCAGTCGAGATTAAGAGATCGATCTGACCCTCACGGAATGCTTTCAGGTTGGCTCGCCTTTCCAACTTGTCCATCTCGCCGCGATAGATCGCACAGGCATGATTCTGCGCTTTGAGTTCATCGGCGAGTTGGTCGCATTGTTCGCGGGTATTGGTGAAAATGAGCGTCCCACCCTTGACGGCCTTGGACAGCAAGGTCTCCAGCAGGGGCAAACGTTTTCCGTCCGGAACAGTGCGATTGATCGTGGTGAGACTGGGAACCACTCGGTGGTGGCCTTCGCTTTTGATGACTTCGGCGCCTGTAAACAGTTTCTGGCTGAGTTGCTGTACGGCCGGAGACATGGTTGCCGAAAACAAAGCCATTTGGCGTTGAGGTGGGCACGCCTGCACAATACGGCTGGCATCGGGAAGAAACCCGCTGTCCAGCATCTGATCCGCTTCATCAAACACCAGGATACGAATGTCCCCCAGGTTCACGAGACCCCGGTCCAGCAACAGCACGAGACGCCCCGGCGTTGCCACGAGAATTTCAAAAGGCCCGGTGATGCTTTTTTTGGCGACGTCAAGCGCCGTGCCGCCGAGCACCGTGCGAACCCGCAGCCGGGTTGCATGGGTAAAAAGCTTGAAGACCCGGGAGATCTGCTCGCCGAGTTCGCGCGTCGGGACAATTACGGCGGCGCGGGGTTGGCTGTCCAGGCTCACGGGTTTGCCGGCATTTTCCAGTGATTTCAATTGATGAAGAACCGGCAGCGCATAGGCCAGTGTCTTGCCGCTTCCGGTCTCTGCCACGCCCACAACCGATCGGCCATCCAGCAAAGCAGGTAATACCCGGCCCTGAATCTCGGTAGGCGTGACGATGGCTTTCTCGGTGAGCGTTGCCTGTAGGGAGGGGAGCAAAGGGAAACGGATGAATGACGTCATGGAGAATCTACCCTTTTTAATGCAGCAAACACCAAACGAACATCTACCTTATTCCTCCCCGTATTGGGTAGGAAAAAGCACGAGAAATCGCCCCCTACATCAAGGGGATGACCGCCAGTAGCTCTGGTGGAATGATCTGCCGCCAGGGCGGGTCGTACTCTGTCAACGCCATTACCAGCAACCCTACGTGCACCTATGCAGGGCATGTTCTGTCGAACGACGTCAAGTAGCAGTTTGCCGGATTTAGGGAATCACGCAACGGGTGCGAGCTCTTGGAGTTCGCTCCCGTTTTTCCTTACGTTTCGCGTTGCCAGTTCCTGCCGGTTATGCCCAACCTTCTGCTGCCAGTGCATCATGCAATTCATCCGGGTGGTGCCGGCATTGAAACTCGATGTGGCTGGATTCCGCATGCGCCTGACTGTACGGGAGTCCGGCTTCCATGCGGTTACGCTCGTGCAGTTCATGCAGGAGCACAAAACCACGCTCCTTCTCGGTAATCGCATCGTCGATCCAGACTTCGCCCATGGGCACGAACTCGTAGACGTGGTCATGCCCTCCTTCGGTGAAGTCGATGTCGAAGACGCTGCGCACGAAACGGCCGTTGACGATCCATACGCTGATGCCATTCTCCAGCTTTTTCCAGAGACGGTCGTGTGCATCGCGGCTCTCGGGGAGCTGTCGTCCCAGGTGCGTCGCTTTTGTCACGTCGCCGGCGCGGCGGCGTTCCTTGCGCTCTTCCGTGTCGCCCGCGACAATCGCCTCCTCGTATGATTTCCCATGGGCCATCAGGCGATGCTCGACCAGCAGATGGTCGATGAAAAACGAATATTCGTTTTGTTCCGCTTCGTCGTCGAGCCAGAATTCATTGTCGGGAATGAACGGAAACCGGTAATGCTGGCCAAAATTCGTGAACTCCTCGTCGATGTGCCCGCGGATGAAGCTGCCATCAACGATCCACACAACGATGTCGCCGCGCTTGGCAAGCTTGCGAAGATAGGGTTTCTTCAGGGTGTCCGGCATGTTGTCCCTCCAATCGAAAAGCAATCAATAATGGTCTCGACTATACGGCAACGGCGCCGCAGCGGCCAGCGCTTTCCAAACTACGGTAGTTGAATCAGGAATTCTCATTATGACCGGCGCCGACGGCGCGGCGCCCTCCATGCGCGCCAAACCCCGTTGTTTCTTGACTGGAGGGATGCGCGCCGTCGCATCCGGCGGTGTTCGGCGCGTCATAATGAGAATTGCTGCAGTTGAAGTGCATCGGCTGTGCGCGCATTTCGCAACCTGCTACACTGGCGCGAATCACATGAACGCGATTTTTTTTGATCTCGACGGCACGTTGATCGATTCGCGCGCGGATCTTGCGACCGCCGTCAACCTGACACGGCGTGAATTTGGCCTGCCGGATCTTCCTGCCGGTTTGGTGGCTTCCTATGTCGGCGACGGGTTGCGCCGTTTGGTGGCGCGCGCCATGCCCGAAAGATTTGCACGTCTTGACGATGCGGTGACGTGCGCCCGCACGCTGTATGGCGCCCATCTGCTCGATCGGACCACGCTCTATCCCGGCGTGGCGGATGCGCTCCGGATGCTGGGTGCGCACGGGTGGAAGCTGGCGGTGGTGACGAACAAACCATGCGAATTCATCCGCCCGATCCTGGATGGCCTCGGTGTGGGCGGCGAATTCGAGACGCTGGTTGGCGGCGGCGACACGGCGGCGCTCAAGCCGGACCCCGCGCCGGTGTTGCTGGCCGCAACCCGTCTGGGGATCGCCGACCTCCACGGCAGTTGGGTGGCAGGGGATCACTTCACCGACATGGAAGCCGGACGACGCGCTGGCTTGCAGCGCTGCTTTTGCCGATACGGATTCGGCGAGTTGCGCGGGGAGGGGTTCGATCTGGCCGTGGATTCGCTGGTGGAACTGGCGCGGCATGTGGGATGCCAGGAAAATGACTGTTCGGAGGGCGCATGCAACAATTGATTACCCGCGACGAAATCGAGCAGGATTTGCGCCAAAATCTGGGGCTCGGCGAGGGGGACCGGATCGCGGTCCATTCGTCGCTGAAGTCGCTGGGACGCGTGGACGGGGGCCCTCGGTCGCTGATCGAGGTGTTGCTTGCGGTCGTCGGAGGTCCGGCGCGCGGCACGGTACTCATGCCCTGCTTTACGGATCCGCTGGATGAAGTGGATATTCTGCGCACGCCGTGCCGGCTGGGCCTTGTGCCGGAAACATTCCGGACCTTTCCCGGCGTGCGGCTTTCGAATAACCACACACACCGTGTGGCCGTGTTCGGTCGGGACGCGGAGGCCATTACGGCCTGCCATGAGGGTACGAGCCCCCTGGGCCGTGGTTCGCCGTTTCATGAATTGGCGCGGCGCGGCGGGAGCGTGGTGCATATTGGCTGCGACCTGACCAGTTGTTCGCTGTTGCACGTGGCCGAGTACCTGATGCCGCTACCCTTTCATTCCGCACAGATTGCCTATCCCGCCTACGCCAAGACCATCACGATGGTGCGCACGGACGGCACACGCGAGCGCCGGCTGCCGATCGACAACCCGGGCGACAGCGCCGGTTTCGGGGTCGTTCAGGAAGTCATGGAACGGTACGGTCTGATCCGGCACGGCCGGGTCGGACAGGCCGACTGCCTGCGGGTACATGGCCTCGACGTGCTCGCCACTGCCATGGACCTGCTGGCTGCGGATCCGACCGCACTGCTCTGCGCCAGCCCCCGCTGCTCGGTCTGTGTTCCCAAGCGTCGCCTCGCGGCGGACGCGCGCTAGCAGCCTGTCGGACTTAACTCTTTGGATGCACAAACCGTCTGCCGACCAGGCTGCTAGTTTTTTTAAACCCGCATCCCGACGCCGGATGTCAGCGTAAAACGCAACCAACTGGCAGTCAGAGCAATTATTTCGACTGTTTTTGAGCCTTCGCAACCCGCTATCGGCGGGTTGCTCAACTAGGAACCTGTCGGCAGAAGGTGCCGGACAGATCCAAAGACCAAGTCCGACAGGTTCCTAGGCTCCTGACGTCTCAAGCGACGCATCCATCCATGTTACTCGCCCTTCGCAGATGGTGAGCATGGCACGGCCGTGCAGCGTCCAGCCGGCGAAGGGACAGTTGCGCGCGAGCGATTGGAATTGCGCCGGATTCACGCGCCAGGGCGTGCGGACGTCGAAGATCGCCAGACTGACCGGACGTCCCTCGGCTAGTGTGGGCGTCGGCAGACCGAGGATGGCTGCCGGGCCGGTGGTCCAGTGCGCCGCCCAGTCGGTCAGCGCCATTCCTTCCACGCCGACCATGAGTGCGTAGGTCACGGCGGCGGCGGTTTCCAGGCCGATGACGCCGGACGGCGCCTGTAGGAAGCCGCGGGACTTGGTTTCCGGCGCATGGGGCGCATGGTCGGTGGCAAAGGCGGCGAGCGTGCCGTCCAGTACGGCCTCGCGCAACGCGCGCAGATCCTCCCGGCTGCCGAGCGGCGGATTCATGCGAAAGTTGCCGTTGTCGGCGTCGATGTCCTCCGCGGCAATGGCAAGATGATGCGGGGAGGCTTCCCCGCTCACCGGCAGACCGGCGCGGCGCGCGGCGCGGATGGCCGCCACCGATCCGGCGCAGGAAACGTGCTGGATGTGGATGCGGGCGCCGGTTTCGCGGCACAGCCGGATGTCCTGTTCCACCGCGGCGATTTCGGCTTCCGGCGCGAAGACCGGCAGATGGTAACGGTGCGCGGCCATGCAGTCGCGGATCACGCCGTTCGCCGCCAGCGCCGGCAGCACGGCATGGTCCATGACGACCCGGCCGAGCTTTCGTGCGCGCCGCAGCGCGCCGGTCATGAGCGACGGATCGGAGACCATGGCGCCGTCGTCGGTAAAGGCGACGGCGCCTGCCGCGGCCAGCGCCTCCAGGTCCGCGACGACGCGTCCCTGGCGGCCGACCGTTACGCAGGCGGCTGGAAGCACGCGCGCGGACAATGGGGGATTCAACTGGCGCTGCACCAACTCCGGGCAATCGCAGGGTGGCGAGGTGTTGGGCATGGTCACCACCTGCGTGAAACCGCCGGCGGCGGCGGCCTGGCTGCCGCTCGTCAGCGTTTCGGCCGTCACGGCGCCGGGATCGCGGAAATGCACATGCAGGTCGAGAAAACCGGGCGTGGCAACCAGTCCCCGCGCATCGATGCGCCGTGTGCCGTGCGGCAGGCCGGCCGGCACGGGTTGCAGCAGGCCGTCGGCGATGAACAGGTCCGCGACCTCGTTGCGGCGTACGGCGGGGTCGATCACGCGCGCGCGTTCGATCAGGAGCGGAGCGTATTTCGGTGTGTTGCTCGTTGGCATGTCGGAAAGACGCCGGCAGGATGTTCACATACAGGACAACGGTTTCTTGCAGTTCGTTTGCCTCTGGAACGATGACAGCATACCAGATCGGTTGATTTTTGTCTTCAACCGCAGAAAATCATGTCAGAAGAACGCCGAAGCGTTTAGTGTAAGCGCGATGTCGAACGACGAAAAGAAAAACGTCCATACGGGCGCTGCGCTTTCCAAACCCGCCTGGATCCGGGTCCGGGTGGCGGAGGGCGATGCGTACCTGGAGACGCTTGGCCGGCTGCGCGTCCACCGGCTACATACGGTTTGCGAGGAGGCGCTCTGTCCAAATCGCGGGCACTGCTGGTCGCATGGCCGTGCCACGATCCTGATCCTTGGGGACCGTTGCACGCGGCACTGCCGTTTCTGCCATGTGGACAAGCGGGAGGTGCGGCCGCCCGATCCGGACGAGCCGGCGCGTGTGGCCGCGGCTGTGCAGGCGAGCGGTCTGCGCGAGATCGTGCTCACCTCCGTGACGCGCGACGATCTGCCGGACGGCGGCGCGGGGCTGTGGGCGGAGACCATCCGGCGGGTGCATGCCATTGACTTGCGGGTATCGCATTGCACCGGCACGGAAGAGGCAGTCGGGACACAGAGGTCACAGAGTACGATTGAGGCCACAGAGAGTTTGGTTGTTGCGCAGAACAAGCAAAGCTCTCTGTGTTCTCGATCTTCCTCTGCGACCTCTGTGGCCACATTGCAGGAGGTGCCGCTCGACTTTCGGATCCTGGTCGAAGTGCTCGTGCCGGACTTTGCCTGCAGCGAAGCCGCGCTGCGGCAGGTGTGCGAGGCGAAGCCGGCGGTGTTCGGGCACAATCTGGAGACTGTGCCGCGTCTGTATCCGGAAGTGCGTCCCGAGGCCGATTACCGGCGCTCGCTCCGCGTGCTGCGCTTTGCAGCCAATGCCGGACGAATTACCAAGACCAGCTTGATGCTGGGCATGGGAGAGACGCGAGAAGAAATCGAAACCACAATACTGGATGCACGCAACGCAGGCGTACGCATCCTGTATTGCGGGCAGTATCTCCAGCCGACGCGCGCGCATCTGCCGGTGGCGCGCTACCTGACGCCGACGGAGTTCGAAGAGATCGGCGCGCTGGCGCGTCAGATCGGTTTTGACTTTGTAGCCAGCGCGCCGCTGGTGCGCAGTTCCTATCACGAGGACGGGCAATCGGCATTCGTGCGGCAAACGCAGAAACCCACGCCGCGAAAAAATCTGCTGGCGCCGCTTTTCTAACTAAGAAGCTGTGAAAATCGTTTCGCGCCACGGGGTGGCGCTCCCACCTTGCAGGAATGTGCCGGAATTTGTGGGAGCGCCACCCCGTGGCGCGATGATTACTGGAATAGAGCGAGATATTCATCAAGACGATCCGTCATATTGTCGTGATCGCGGCCCTTGGCGGCTTGCTGTATTGGCTGCTGTCGGCGGGCTGGTCGCATCCGGCGGGAAACAACCTTGTCGGGCAAACCGCGCCGGCTACGCCGACAACCCCGGCAACGAATGGCGCAGCCGTGCAGTTGCCGTCTGTCGCCACGTCTGCAGCCGCTCGCGCGCCTGCCCAAGCTTGGCACCCGTGCCAGTCTCTGGGCGGCGGACAAGCCTTGTTGCGCCGCGAGCAGCCGATCCTGTTGCGAGTGGAGCGGATGGAGCGGGGCGCAATGGAATTGACCTATGCACTGCCCGCGCCGCTTTTGACCGCGAGCACCGTGGCGGGGGGGGACATGGCCTGGGAGCGGGTGCATCTGGCCAATGCGCCGTCACCCGGTCGGGTGGGCGCGCCGGTGCTGCCGGTTGTGCCGGTGCGTCTGATTGTGGCGCGCGGGTACGAAGTCGAGAGCGTGGAGATATTGCGCGAACAACCGATGATGTTGCCGGGTGCGCATCGCATTGAACCGCGGCAACCATCCATGCCAACCCTGCCGGGCACTCGAGTGAAATCGGCGCCGCCAGACCCGGCGATCTATCTTTCCGACGAACCTTACCCTGTTCAGACACACACAAGGATTGGTGTCCAAAAGAAGCGCGGCGTGTCCATCCTGATCCTGAACCTGCATCCGGTGGCGTATCACCCGGCCAGCGGGAAAGTGGTGTGGTATCAGACGCTTCGATTGAAGGTGACGGCCCGTCCATCGGCGCCGCGCACGGGCGCATTGCCATACCGGCCGGACCCGGTCCGTCCGCTCTCGGAAGGAACGGAGAACCCGGAGATGCTGGTCGTGGGCGAGTATGCCACGCCCGCGGGCGGAGCGGTACCGGCGATTGGAAGCGTGGAGCCGTTAGGGAACTTGTGCCATGCCGGGGTCACCAACCAGTACGTGGTGGTGACGAGCATGGCGATTGCGAACGCGACCACAGATGTGACGGTCCGAGACCTGATTGCGCACAAGCAGGCTCGGGGGATCAGCGCGGCCATTGTGACGATCGAGGATCTTCTCGCCGGCTACACGGGAGTGGATGATGCCGAGAAACTGCGCAATTTCATCACGGATGCCTACAGCCTGTGGGGCACCGACTACGTGCTGCTGGGCGGGGATGTCAATGTGATCCCCATGCGATACCTGTGGAACCGTTGCCTGGACGAAGGCACCACATGGTACGAGGATCAGATTCCATCAGACCTCTATTTTCAGTGCCTGGACGGCAGCTTCAACTCGAACGGTAACGACAAATGGGGCGAGGATACCGATGGCCCGAACGGAACCGACGTGGACCTGATGGCGGAGGTGTACATCGGACGGGCATCGGTCGCGAATGAAACGGAAATGGCGAATTTCGTTTACAAGACGCTGGCTCACGAGAATGAACGCGCGAACGCCGATCACTTGCGCACCGCGCTCATGGCTGGGGAATATCTGGGAAACTACCCCAACTGCTACGGCGACGATCAAATGCAGGAAATCGTGCAGGGATCGAGCCTATGGGGTTATACGACCCTGGGGTTTGCGGCCAACCCGCGCATCCAGGTGACAAGGTTTTACGACCGCCAGCGCACATGGTCTGCCGCCGATATGATCCACGCGCTCAATTCCAACACGTATGGCATTGTCAACCACCTGGGACATGCCAACGAAACCTATGACCTGCGGCTGTACAATGGGAATGTGGATGCGCTGACCAATACACATGGTTTCTTCGTGTACTCGCAGGGATGTGATTCGGGGGCTTTTGATGTCGACTGCATCGCGGAACATTTTACGACCTCCACGCGAAGCGGCGCCTACGCGGTCGTCTTCAACTCCCGCTACGGGTTTTTTTACTCGCAGAACACCGACGGTCCAAGTCAGCACCTGCACCGCTCCTTCTGGAATGGACTGTTCCGGAATGGCATCCAGAATCTCGGTGTGCTGAATGCAAAAAGCCATGAGGATAATCTCTGGGCGCTGGGCGAAACCGAGATTCGTTGGTGCATGTACGAAACCAATCTGCTGGGTGACCCGGAAACGCCGCTGAACGTGCCGCGAAATGTCTCGTTCGTGATTACAATATTTTGAGCAAAAACTAGCAGTTTTGTCGGCACAAAGTTTGTAACGTAAGAAAACTAAGTCCGACAAGCTGCTAGATCCCCAGCCACGTGAACACGCCGTAGCCGGCGAGCGCGAAGAGAAAGACCAGCAGCGTCGGCGCGGCGAGCAGGCGGTAGACGCCGCGGAAGGGCGCGTTGAAATATTCGCGACTGAGCAACAGGCAGAGATGCACGGGCGAGAGCAGCAGCCCGACGTAGCCGCAGCCGTACGCAAGGGAGAGTGTGGCCAGCGGTGTGAGTCCCGAACCGGATGCGTGCAGCAGCGCGATCACGAACGGGAAGGCCGTGCCGACGAATCCCAATCCACAGTTCGGCGTCGGAAAAGCCGCCGGCAAAATCCTTGCACGTTTGCCACAGTCCGCGGCCGGCCCAGAAATCCAGCAGGACGCCGCCCGCCAGCAGCGCCAATTCCAGATTTGATTACACGGGCGTGGCAGGCGCTTCGGCTGGCTCCGTTGCGGGTGCGGCCGGAACGTCCGAGACAGATACTGGTTCCGGTGCCGTGGCGGGTGTTTCCGACTGGGTCTCTGCGGCGGGTGTAGCGACGGGTTCCATTGGGATTTGAGCCGTGTCTTCCGTCTTCTGTCTTCCGTCCTCCATCGTTCGGCCTCCGGCCTCGGACCTCGGACCTCTGACTTCTGGTCTCTGACTTCTGCCCTCTGCCCTCTGTCCTTCCCGTTCGCCGGGCAGGTACCGGAAGGCGGGATGCGCCGCCGGCGGGCAGAGAATGCCGTTGTAGAATTCGATCACGTGCGCCTTTTCAACCAGTGTATTGATCTGGGTGGTAAGATGGGCGGCACGCGCCTCATCGCCATTCGCCAGCGCAGTCAGCAGTTCCGGCCGCGTACATCCCGGATTCTGGTTGATGTGCTCCAGCACCTGGCGGAGTTCTGCGACAACATGCGTGGCATCGAGCGTTACCGGCGCGCGCACGACCACGAAGTCTGGACCGCGCTCGTTGTTGGCGCGGAAGAGGTGCAGCGCGCGGTGGCGGAAGGCGCCGCGCAGGGCGAAGAAGAGCGAGGCGGGGAAGCGGAGTTCGCGGTTCATCGTCTCGCGGACGCACTCCAGCAACCGCGGACTGGGGGTGCGGCGGACAACGGCCGCGGAGCAGACCATGTGTTTCACGGACAGGATTTGCTCGGGAAGGATTTCCCGCTGGAAAACCGACTCCGCGGTTGCCCGATCCATGGCCGGACCGAGCGGCAGTTCCTCCGCCACAGCAGCGGACGCGCCTTCCGGCGCGGCAGGAGCCGCAGCATCGGCGGTGGGCGTTGGCGTGGTTAGCTCGGGTGTGACGGCTGCCGGCGGGCGCTTGCGGCGGTAGACCATTTTCTTGCGGCACGATTCGCGCCACTGGTTGACGGCTTCCGGATCGCGCACCATTTCAATGCGCGCACGGTAGGCGTCCGCGCTCATGTGAGCATAGCGGGTGCGCAGCATTTCCTGCACGCGGGTGTTGTAGCTGTGATGGTTCGGTGGGCCGAGCAGTTCGCCGCTGATGCCGCAGCGGGCGACGCACACGAAGTTGCCGGCGGGCGGATCGGTCTCGATCTCGGAGACGTCGAAGAAATCCCCCAGATGTACAGCCAGCACGTGCGCGCGGATTTCCGCCTCGCTCAGCGCCGGAAGGTTGCAGACCTTGCATTGGAAAAGCGGCACGGTTTCGCCCTTGGCCGGTTCGATGCGGATCTGGTACGCGGCATCGTTGTCGAGAAACAAGCGGGCGATGTCGCGCAGCGGATAGGCGCGGTGCGAGGTTTGGATTTTGCGGATCACGGCGCCGAGCGCCTTCTGGTCCGGCAGCACGCGAATTTCCAGCGGCAGCGGAGGCAACTCCTCGCGCGCGGGACGGAAGTCGCGGCGTTCATCGGGACGGCGCAGGTCGGAATGAAAGGGGTTGCGCTCCGGACGGGGAGCACCGCGGTCCGGACGGGGAGCACCGCGGTCAGGATGGGGCGTGCCCTGGTCGGGACGGGGTGCTCCTTCGCGCCGGTCGCGTCTGAAATCGGAGGAAGGTCCGCCTCGTTGCGCCGGGCGACTACTGCGGCCGCCGCCATCGCGGCTGCGCCGGGAATCGCGGTCGCCGCCGGAACGGCGGCCATCGTCGATGCCGCCGCGGGGATCGTCCGCATAACGCCGATGAAGATCCTCCGGCGACTTCTTGGCCCATGCCGGGGCCAGTTCGAGGTCGAGCGACAGGAGCGGCGAGGCGCCGTTGTCGTCCGCGACGGGAGTGTTTTCTTCCCCTGTATTCATTGGTGCAACACTGTAACGGGTGCCTTGCCAGCGGGTCAATCATGCAATGGAGGCGAAAATAAATTGCGGGTTAACGCATTTCGCCCAGAAAATCAACCAACCCGGGGATGGCGGCGGCGATGCTATCGCGGCAACAGCGGTAAACGGCCAGGCCGCTGCCGATAGGGTCGGGGACGTCCTTGTCGTCGCCGGACCGGGGATCGAACGACCGCAGCAGAAAAACCTTCTGGGAGGCGGCGGGAAAACGATCGAGAATGTCATCCCGGTGATCGCGCGTCAGCGCCACAATCACCTGTGCCTCCCGGACCAGCGCTTCTGTGAGAAGCTGGCTGCGGTGGGTCGGCAACTCGATCTCCTGCTCAGACATGGCTTGGACGGCTCCTGCGCTGGGAACGTCGCCATTGAAGGCCGAGATTCCGGCGGACGCCACGCGCCACGGCGAGCCCGGTGGCAGATGGTGGCGCAGGAGCGCCTCGGCCATTGGGCTGCGGCAGACATTGCCGGTGCAGACGAAAAGCACGAGCGGATGCGCATCGGAAGGGGGGGGGGCGGTTTTTGGCATGGCGTGCTCCGGAAGAAAACGGGTTCAGGGTTCGGGTAGATGGTGGAGGGTGGATGGTGGATGTCGGCTTGCCGGCCAATACCTTACGAGATTTTGAGACGTCACCCTTGGGTGCATGCGTCTCAACACGTAACTCATTCATGCTCGACCTAACAGCCTTCAGCCTAATCTCCTTCTAGGTTGATCGCCCCCGGTCTCAGAATTTCCATTTTTCCGGCTGTCACGCGTACTACGGTGCTGGCAATGCCGCCTGGCGACGCGCCGTCGTCAATCACGAGATCGGCTTCCAGCCCCACGTCTTGCAGTGCTGCCACGGCGCTGGCTGCAGGCATGGCGCCGCTCAAGTTGGCGCTGGTTACGCGCAGCACGCCGCCGCACGCCGCCAGTAGCGCCCGCGTCCAGTCATGCGCCGGCACGCGAAACCCCTCATTCTGCCCGTTTCCACAGGTAAGTACCAGCGTGAGCGCGCCCGGCCAAAATTTCGCAGCCAATCGCTCTGCTGCGGGTGGAATCTGCGCCCCGAATTGCGCCACCGCGACCGCATCCGCGGCCAGCAAGGCGATCGGCCTGGATTCCTGGCGCCCCTTGATCGTGTAGAGACGCTGCACGGCCGCCGGGTGCGCCGGGTGCGCGGCGAGGCCGTAGACTGTGTCGGTTGGAATCACGACCACGCCGCCAGCCAGCAGCACATCCGCCGTCTGGCGGAGGCAGGCGGCGGATGTGGCGGGCGTGAGGGGGAGAATGTGCATGGGGAAGGCTGAAGGGGTTAAGGCTGAAGGCTGAAGGCGAGAGGATGAACCACATCGGGGTCCGAATTGGGATCGTTCGCGGCGCTTGTTCGCAGCAACTGCTTCAGCCTTCAGCCTAACAGGCTACAGCCTAGTTTTGCCACTTCGGCCTGCACCTTGGCGTCGCCGTCGGCGACCTTTTTGCGGAGTTTGTTTTTGTAGGCGTGGAGTTTGCGCCGCAGTTCCGGGTTGGCGAGTGCCAGAATCTGCACGGCCACAAGCGCGGCATTCACGGGGCCCGCACTGCCGAGCGTCACGGTCGCCACGGGAATGCCGGCCGGCATCTGGATGGTGGCGAGCAGGGAGTCGAGGCCGTTCACGGCGCCGCCGGCCACGGGCACGCCGATCACCGGCAGAACCGTGTGGGCGGCCAGCACGCCGCCGAGGTGCGCGGCGCCACCGGCAGCGGAGATCAGCACCTGAAGGCCGCGCTTCTCCGCTTTCGCGGCGTAGGTGGCGGCGATGTCGGGCGTGCGGTGTGCGGACATGACGCGCACCTCAAACGGCACGCCGAACTCCCCGAGCGTCTCCGCGCCCTTTTGTAACAGCGGCCAGTCGGAGTCGCTTCCCATGATGATGCCGACAAGCGGGGCGGGGGTGGGTTTAGACATGGTTATCTCTTTTCTAGGAGGTTTCAATCATGAGTAAACAGTAAGCAGTGAGCAGTGAGCAGTACCGGTCACTGATGACTGCTCACTGATCACTACTCGTCAAACCCGGCGCAATGTGCGGTGTGCGATGTCCTTGCGATAGTGGGCGCCTTCGAAATGGATGACGCTGGCGGCGGCATACGCCTGCGCTACGGCCGTTCGCATGTCCGTGCCGAGCGCGGTTACGGCCAGTACGCGACCGCCGGACGTCACCACTGCGCCGTTGCGGAGGGCGGTGCCGGCGTGAAACACGAAAACATGCTTCTGTTTTGCCGCCTCGTCCAGACCGGTGATCGGAATTCCCTTGGTGTAATGACCGGGGTAACCTCCCGACGCCATCACCACGGTAGCGCAGGCTTCGGGACGCACGCGCACCATGGACTGTTCCAGTGTGCCGTCGATGCAGGCTTGCAGCAGGGGGATCAGATCGCCGGCGAGCCGCGGCAGCACGGCCTCGGTTTCGGGGTCGCCCAGGCGGCAGTTGAACTCCACCACCTGCGGTCCCTTCGGACCGATCATCAGGCCGGCATAGAGCAAGCCTCTATAGACGATGCCGCGCCGCCGCAACTCATGCAGCACGGGCAGGATGATGCGGTCGCGGATAATGGGAAGAAGGTCGGGCGTCACAACCGGGGCAGGGGAATAGGCCCCCATGCCGCCGGTGTTCGGTCCCTGGTCGGCATCGAACACACGTTTGTGGTCCTGCGAGGAAGGGAGCATCGCCACATGTTCGCCGTCCACCAGCGCGAGGATCGAAGCCTCCTCGCCTTCCAGAAATTCCTCGATCAGCACTGTGGCGCCGGCGGCGCCAAAGACGCCATCCACCAGCATGGAGCGGATCGCTTGCGCCGCGTCCGCGCGCGTGGCCGCGATGACCACGCCCTTGCCGGCGGCCAGGCCGTCCGCCTTGATCACGACCGGCGTCTGGAACTGCTCCAGCGCCCGGATGGCGGTGGCGGTGTCGGAAAAAATTTCCGCCCGCGCCGTGGGCACACCTGCCGTCCGCATCACTTCCTTGGAAAACTGCTTGCTTCCTTCCAGCCGGGCGGCGGCCTGGCAGGGGCCGAAGACGCGCAGTCCGGCGGCAGTGAAGGCATCCGCGACACCGGCGCAAAGCGGGGCTTCGGGGCCCACCACGGTCAGGTCGGGCCGGTTCTGGACAGCCCATGCCAGCAGTCCGAAAACATCCTCGGCGGCAATTGGCAGATTGGTGGCCAGCGCGGCTGTGCCGGCGTTGCCGGGGGCGCAGAACAACTGCGGGCGGCAGGAATCCTGCGCCAGTTTCCAGACCAGGGTGTGTTCGCGACCGCCAGCGCCAATGACCAGTACTCTCATCACGCGGCTGAGTTTATGGAATTCACCTGCCGGAGGCAAGGCCCTTGCGAATCTTTCTAAGTTGAATGCCGCCCCTTGATCTGCAAGAATCGCCTCATTCGCGGGAGATGGGCTCCCGGTGTATTTCGGGAACGGGGATTCCGATGCTTCTCTTTGCACGCGGCGGGGTTCGGGAAAGCCTGAACGCCGGGGATCTGAAACAGGGACTGCATACGGCGCTGGCGAAACTTGGTCCGAAGCGCAAGGTGCTGGCTGTGCCGCCGGACTTCACTCGCTTCCATTCGCGCGGCGGCGAACTGACCCGTTTTGCCTGGGAGTATTATGGCGACCGGCTGACGGACATCCTGCCGGCGCTGGGAACCCACACGCCCGTCACGCCGCACCAGATCCGCGAAATGTTCGGCGACACGCCGGCCTCGCTCTTCCGTCCGCATGACTGGCGCCAAGGGATCGTCACGCTGGGGCAGGTGCCGGCCGAATTCGTGCAGCAGATTTCCGAGGGACGTGTCGACTACTCCTGGCCCGCGCAGGTGGCGCGCCTCATGGCCGAGGGCGGCCATGACCTGATCCTTTCGCCGGGGCAGGTGGTGCCGCACGAGGTCGCCGGCATGGCCAACTTCAACAAGAACATCTTCGTCGGCACCGGCGGCGCCGAAGGGATCAACAAAAGCCACTTTCTCGGCGCGGCCTACGGCATGGAGCGGATCATGGGGCGCGCCGACAACCCGGTGCGCGCCGTCTTCAACCAGGCTGGCGAGCTGTTCGGGAAGAAACTGCCGCCGATCGTCTATGCGCAGACCGTCGTTGGCCGCGGCGAGGATGGCAAGCTGCACACGCGCGGACTCTTTGTTGGCGACGACATCGAGTGCTTCCATCTGGCGGCGGCGCTGTCGCTCCAGGTCAACTTCGAGATGCTGGACAAGCCGCTTCGCAAGGTGGTGGTTTACCTCGATCCCGGCGAATTCAAGAGCACCTGGCTGGGCAACAAGAGCATCTACCGCACGCGCATGGCCATGGCCGACGGCGGCGAACTGATCGTGCTGGCGCCGGGACTGAAGGAGTTCGGCGAGGACAAGGAGATCGACCGGCTCATCCGCAAGTACGGCTATGTCGGCACGCCGCGTGTGCTGGAGGCGGTCAAACAGAACGCCGAACTGCGCGAGAACCTGAGCGCCGCCGCGCACCTGATCCACGGTTCGTCCGAGGGGCGTTTCCAGGTGACGTACTGTCCCGGCCACCTGACGCAGGCGGAGATCGAAAGCGTGAACTTCTGCTACGCGCCGCTGGACGCGATGCTGAAACGCTACGACCCGACGAAACTGCGGGACGGCGCCAACCGCCTGCCCGACGGCGAGGAGATCTTCTTTATCAGCAACCCCGCGATCGGCCTGTGGGCGTTCCGGGAGAGGTTTGTGTGAGGATCGGCTTTTAGGCTGTAGGCTGTTAAAATGTAAGGGGAGAGACAGATGCACCCAAGCGTGCCGGTGCCTGCAACCCAATGAAACCGCAGAATATCGAACAAGGAACTCCGAACTCCGAATTGAACAATCCCCTCCTGCGGAGGGGTGGCCGAAGGCCGGGGTGGGTCGCATTCGACATTCGGAGTTCCTTGTTCGATATTCTGCGGTTTAAAAGACACACGCAAAACCGTGTATGTTGACCGGAAAGGCGCGAACCGCCTTCAGTCCTCAGCCTAAACAACCTTTTTCATCCACAGCAAAGAAAGGTCCAGTTCATGTCAGTACCATTCCAAGTGAATCTCAAGAACAAGGTCGCAGTGGTCACCGGCGGCGGCGGCGTGCTGTGCAGCACGATGGCCAAGGCCCTGGCCGAATGCGGCGCCTCCGTGGCCGTGGCCGACCTGCGCATCGAGGCGGCGGAGAAGGTCGCCAAGGAAATCCGGGCGGCCGGCGGCAAGGCCATGCCGGTGGCCTGCAACGTGCTGGAGCGCGCCAGCCTGGACGCGGCCAATGCCGCGGTCGAGAAGGAACTGGGCCCGGTGGACATTCTGCTCAACGGCGCGGGCGGCAACCACCCCAAGGGCACGACCTCCATGGAGTATCTGAATCCCGACGACCTGCTCAAGGAGAACCGGGATTTTGTGACGTTCTACGATCTCGACCCCAAAGGGATCGAGTTCGTGTTCAACCTGAACTTTCTCGGCACGCTGCTCCCCTCGCAGGCGTTCACGCGCAAGATGGCGCTCAACCGCAAGGGCGTGGTGATCAACATCTCCTCCATGAATGCCTTCAAGCCGCTCACCAAGATTCCGGCCTACAGCGGCGCCAAGGCGGCGGTGAGCAACCTCACGATGTGGATGGCCGTGCATCTGGCCAAGGCCGGCATCCGCGTCAACGCCATCGCGCCGGGGTTTTTCCTGGCGGACCAGAACCGCGCGCTGCTGACCAACCCCGACGGTTCGCTCACGCCGCGCGGCCAGACGATCCAGTCGCACACGCCCATGGGGCGCTTCGGCACGCCGCAGGATCTGCTGGGCGCGCTGCTCTGGCTGGCGTCGGACGAAGGCGCCGGCTTCGTGACCGGCGTGGTCGTGCCCGTGGACGGCGGCTTCTCGGCGTTCAGTGGCGTATAAATTTTCCGGATACGGAAAATTTATTTTGCGAATGCTGGAGGGAACGGAACATGCGTCGCGAAAGGCTACGGGCTGCGGTCTGGTTTTGCCTTGCCGCGGCCGTTGCGTGCCGCGCCGGTGATGGGCTGGAGCGGACGGCCACGAACCAGGTTGCGGTCAGCGCCGCGGCTACGAACGCGGCCGCGACCCATGCGTTGTGGCTCTGGCTCGATGTTCCCACGAACGCCTCGCGCAGTAATCTTTCTGTCTGTGCCGATGGGGCATGCACGAACTTCTGGCAGCCGCCGGGCTTATACGATCTGGCGGCCACATCGTCAACCTGGCGCACCACCGCGACGTTGGAAACGGGATTCTTCCATGCGCGAGAAAGTGGCATTTTTCCCGGCTGCGGCCACAGGAGCGTGGATGGCTGGTACCAGGAGGTTGGCGTTGGCATGGAACGGGACATCGTGCCCGGAGATTCCAGTATTTTTGTGGGGTTCGGCGTGGACGTTGGTCGGGCAACAATTCACGGACCGTAGTTGGTCGAGGTTAACGCCACGGACCCAGGCACTTGCGGGCGCCGAGGCCGGCGCCCCTCCAGTTGGAAAGACAAGCAGTGCTTGACAAACCAACTGGAGGGCGGCGGGCCTCCGCCGCCGTGCCTGGTGCGTGTTTTGTGCATGTTCAGCGTCGCGCCCGGCCTCGCGGCTGGCTATTTCTCCGCCGGCGTGAACGCGATTGCGCGCAGCGGCGCGTTGAAGTCGCGCAGCAGCTCCAGCCGCAGGACGTGTTGGCCGGCATCGAGGCGCAGCGGCACGCTGGACGTCGTCCAGGTGTCATGGGCCGTCGGCGCGTTGGTCGGCAGCGCAATCAGGCCGGTCCGATCCTCGCCGTCCTGCCGCACGCGCACGTCGCCGCCCCGGCCGTGGAAGCCGCCGGAGACAATGGCTGCCGCATAGACGCCGCCGGTCGCCACATCGACCGTGTATTCCAGCCAGGCGCCGGCGGGCTGGCGTCCATCCAGGAAAACTTCCGGTCCGTCGCGGTGCGACGACGGGTACAGGTCGAACCCCTGCTCGCCGCGGAAACTGGCGAGCGGCACGCACCAGCCGTGATAGGTCACACCTTCGATGCCCTCGTCATAATGCGAGACCGGGAGCGTGCCCGGAATCCGCTGCGCGACGCCGCCGAACGGCCGCCGGCCGGGCGTCGTGAAGCGGACCACGCCGGAGGTGCCGGCATGACCGGCTGGATCGGTCGCGACCACGCGGCAGAAGTAATGGGAGTCCGCCCGCAGTTCGGGAAAGCGCAGGCTCTGGCGGCGATACCAGCCTTGTCCGCAGACGGGCGCGTTGGTCATTTCCGGCGTGGCGCCCCACACGATCGTCGCGCGCACCACCTTGGGCTCGTTGGTCACGGCCACCACGATCTGGCATTCGACGCCGCGCGCCGCGTTGGTGACGATGCGCGGGAAACCGGCTTCGAACTGCGGCCAGGCCGTGTCCTTGATCCGCGGCTTGTTGGCGCGCAGCGGCGTGTAGAGCGGATCGCCCACGCTCATGCCGACCCAGTTGAGCAGCGGCATGGCGGCGCCGGACGCCTCGGCGAAGGAGTAGCCGTTCAGCAGGTAGTAGAGCAGGACGTACGGCCGCGGATGGCCGTTCACGTAAGGCTCGGTGATGACGCCGGCCACGCACGAGGCGCCGCGGGCAAGGGCATTGGCGCCGAAAATCTTGACCGGACGGCGGAACTGCACCGAGTAGAGCGAGTCGCTGTTGAGGTCGCACGCCAGCGAGCCGGGGAGCCATTCCCAGACATTGCGGTAGGAGTCCAGGTTGTACCAGCCGCCGTAGAACATCGCCTGCGGCGCATTCGTCGCGGGTGTGCCATCCGTGAAGACCGCGTTGGTGACGCCGATGCTGACGCGGGTATTCTCCCAGCGTAGTGGGAATCCGGCCTTCGCGATGTGATGCGCGGCGTAGGCGATGTTGACATCCGCCCCATCGTAGGAGTCGCAACGCCCTTCCAGGATGTCAGGGTCCTTTGCCTGGGCCTCGTCGGTGTAGGCTTTCGGCCCCTTGAGGGCGCGCGAATCCACATAGCCGAAGCCGCGGAAATACCCTTCGTCGGGTTGCAGGAAACGCTCGGCGTACAAGGCCTGGTCCACCAGATCCATCGCGCGCCAGACGCCTCCGGGGCCGTCGAGGCGCGCGACCAGATACAGGTCGTTGAAGCCGGACGAGAAGCGCTCGTGCCGGAAGGCGCGTCCCGTGCCCTGCACGCCGGGGCAGGGGTCGAGATAGGGGTTGTCGATGACGGGCGGGTTGGTGGGGTTGGCCTGCAGCAGCAGTGCGGGGCAGTACATGGCGTTGTCGATGGCGCGGTCGCTGTCGTTGTACCCGAACGGCATACGGTAGCAGAAGAGCAGCACATCGATCCGGTCCGGGCCGATCTCCTGCAGGCGCGCCAGCACGGGGCGCACGATCTCGTTCAGAAAGTTGGTGTACTGCGCCTTGGTGTACTGGACCTCGGTCGAGCAGGCCAGGCCGAGCAGGTTACTGGAGGGCACACCGCGCTGCGCGGCGTAGTAACGGGCAACTTGCAGCGAGTCCGGCGTGCCGTCGCCATCGTCGTCACGCGTGTCGCCGGCATTGTAAATCACCAGGATGCGTTGGGGCGAAATCCCGGCGCGCGCACAGTTCCATCCGCCCGAGGCGCACAGGAGGAAGGCGGCGACGATCAGGCGGAACAACGG
>Ga0118677_10005932_pt1 | contig 21071 bp, 20 predicted proteins | sample AliMusrvi5mmetaG_FD_86154 | JGI IMG/M metagenome (GOLD analysis project Ga0118677, IMG submission 86154)
TAAGGATTGCTGATCCTGCCATGCCTCGATGACCTACTATGTATACCTTGTTCAGAACTGATAGCCCAATATTTTTAGTTCACTGGCCGCACTACAGCCTCTCCCACTCAAACCTGCTGACATTTCTCACTTTCGGGTCAAAAACGATGCCAATCAAATAACGTTCACCTGCATATTTCTCGTAATATTTCATCTTCCTGATCTGCTCAAGCGGTTCCCCGTCGGTCACCTTGAATTCAAAGAGAAAAGTTCTCCCCCCGGCCTTCAGCGTCAGGTCAACTCTGCCCTTGTTGCTCACATCCTCGGCGATGATGTCCACCCCGATGCTGGCAAAAAAGGCATAGAGCACGCTGGCGTAAAAGCCCTCGTACCTTTCGATATCATTGTTGGTGAAATTATTGTAGGCGATGCTGGCAAAAAGGCGTTTGATAACGGGTTCCAGACTTCCAGCATCACCAGTGTTCATGATCGCAAGCAACTCACGACGGTTGGACTCTTTTTGTGCGCCACTGGTCATCGAGCGGAAAATATAATTGTTAAAACTGGTCTGCACCTCCATGTTGGGAAATCCCAACTCGTAGCCAACTCCCATACCCAACGGCAAAGAACGCTTTATGGTCAAATAGCCTGTCTGAAACAGAATAGTTTCCAATTCAAGATTTTCAATGTCAAAGCTGTTGACCAGTGACTCATCAGTTTCCATTCCATTAAATTCCGGAATAAAGTACTGGTTCTTTTTGATCAGCTCCATTAGAAATTTTGGCGTTCCTGTCTCGAACCAATAATTTTTGAACATCCGCTGGTTCTTGATAAAAAGCAGGATATCGTAAGGGTTATAGACCCTGTCACCCAAAAAATTATACCCGTTGTACCAGCGTTTGACCTGCTCCATGTCCACGCCTTCGAGATACGGGGCAAAAGTGGTGTCAAGGTCAAGCTGGGTGTAGCCGCAGATATTGCCAAAGTCAGGGTTGAGGCTGATGTCTTCGAGATTGTTCAGGCCACTGAAGAGCGAGACTTTGGAGAATTTGCTCACACCGGTGAGAAACACAAAGCGCAGATACTCATCGTTCTCCTTGATTTTTGTGTAAAAGTCACGCATTCCATCCCGAATAATGAGAGCCTCAGGGATATTCTCAATATTGTCGAGAATCGGCTTGTCATACTCGTCAACCACAATAACAACCTTCTGATGATATTTCTCATACGCCTTCTCGATTAATTCTGCGAAGAAGTGTTGTGCCCTGGCTCTGTTTTCACACTTCAACCCAAGTCGCTTTTCATTGGATTTGAGTATGTACAACAAATCCTCCTCCAAGTCGGCTTTCGAGTGGATCCCGCCACTGAAACTTATTTTGATGACCGGATATTTCACCTCCCAGTTCCACTGCTCCTCAATCAGCAGCCCCTGAAACAGCTCCCGCTTCCCCTCAAAAATATTTTTCAGCGTGTCGAGAAACAGGCTCTTCCCGAATCGACGTGGCCGCGAGAGAAAAACATATTTAAACCTGTCGATCAGGCTATAGGCTATCCCGGTTTTGTCGATATACAGGTAATACTCGTTTATGATCTCACTGAAGGTCTGTATGCCTACTGGCAGCTTTTTCATCGTCAACTTCATTGTAACTTGTTAGCCTATCACAGGCATCGGTACTGTAACACCCCAACACAACTCCACACTTTTTTACATAATGAAGCACAACGTTGCGATGAGTAACATGAGTATCCTGATAGAGATGATCTCCGCTGTGTATTCAAACTACTGGCCCGACGCTTTATGCCGTGCACTTCGCAGCCCTTTTCAAGAAGCAATTCAGCAAGAGACTACCCAGCCTGACCGGTAATTCCAGTAATGAGAGAAACTTTCATACAGAATGGGGATTGTTTTACAAATTCGTTTGCTTGAAAAACGCTTCCAGTGTTGGAGCAGTCAGAAGCGCCTCTCCCCACGCTTCTAACTGTTCTTCGGAAGCGCTTATTAACTGCTCTGATGCCCACTCGGGCAAAACACCAAAGCGACGTTCAAGCAGCCTTCTCAGTAACCGGGATTCGCCTTCTACACGGCCTTCTACACGGCCTTCTACACGGCCTTCAGCTATACCTTTGGCCATGCCAATCCTTTCTACGCTCGTGACATATCGCACTTTTTTACTCTCCTCTATCGTTTCAAGTTCTTGCAAAACCTGGCTATTCAACCATTCCGGCAGTTGCAGTAACCAATCAACAACACTAAACAAATCAATCACACGTTGCTTATCCCATTGCCGTTCATACAGTAGTCGTATCAAACGCAGTTTCGCTTCATAGCGTTCCTGATGCTTTTTTCGGGTTTTTTGAGTCAGAATATGTGCCGCAGTAATCAATCCGAAAGCATTTTCTGACGCCAGCAGTTCATCCACCTTGTCCTCATAATCGGTCAACTTGGCCACCGGAAATTCCAGGGTATGGCGACACCCCAGTACAGCAAAGCCATAAGAGGTCGGTTTCCAATGCTTATGTTCATCAGCCAAAACCGCCAAACTCGCGACAGGTCTTTTGTATCGATCAAAAATCCGGTAGTTGTACACAAACATCCGTTCAGCAAATTCGGCTTGTTGTGTGCCTTGCACTTCAACATGGATGTATATCCAGCGTTCAGCACCACTCAGCACAGTAACCCTGACCAGCCGATCAACAAAGCGCGTTCCAAACTCAGCATCCTGCACCACTGCCCGCAGCTCCTGATCCAGAAAAACATGCTCTTTTGACCAATCAATTTCAGCAGAAGCATCCGGAAAATAAAACGCCATAAACTCCGGAAAATAGCGTTCAATGGCCTCTTTCCACGGACTGTCGTACTGATCGTTCGAAGCATCCATATTTTTTCGGCACACACTGCGGCTGTTATTTCAATGCCATAATTATTCTCTATGAGATTTAATATAGGGGATGATTGCGAAATCACAATACTTCAATATCACAATTACAATAAAAAGTTACAGACAGGTGAGCAAGAGAGAGGAGATGATGTTCAGCGGGGAAGTTCCTGCCGCACTGATTTTTGCTTCATGAAAACGACAAATCTTGTCGCCCTGTTTCATTACTCTTTTCTGAGGTCGATATGGTAGCCGTTGGCTTTGAGGAGGGCGTGTTGTTTAACATTAGCGCATCACAAACATCGGCACTCCAAGACGGATGCAACACAGCTTAACACTTCTTTTCTACGTAATCAAATATAAAAATTTCCAACGGTGATTAAACGCAGAAGGCCAGGTTTCGATCAGTCAACAGCGGAAAAGAAGACATTGGGTTCGTTTTGTAAATTTCCTTTCGAGCGCGTCAGTTTTTCAAGCTTTTGCATTGTTTGATCAGTTGGTTGGCTGCACGTTTCAGATATCTGGCTTCATGACCGGGCTTGTGTTGCGCATGACGCTCCGAACCAAGGTAACGTTCGCGCTGGTAGTGGAGGTTGCGCTCATAGTTGAGGATGCATAAGGCAAGGTTTCTGGCCTGAGACGTTTCCATGCCCTCGGACTCCAGCAGTGTTTCGAGCGACTGCTGGAGAGGCGCCCATCCTGAGCTTTCGACCGGTGTTGTGAGGCCGTGCTGCATGGCGTTAACGGAGGAGCGCCTTTTGCCCTGATCTGTTCTTGGGCCTGACGAGTGCCGGGCGTTGCGCTGATTTGCGGCTTGGCGTTTAGCGCTCGTCATTCGAGGAAAGCTCTTCGGCAACCACTTCTATGCCCTCCACATCACGACGCAGTAAAGCGTTATGCAGTTGCAGGCGCTCCACATTCATCTTGCGGTTAAATGCCACTTCATAGGTAGCTTGCAGGCCAGCGAGGATTTTGGTTTGCAAGGCGATTTGCTGATCGAGGTGAAGGAGTTCCTCTCGCTTATGTTCCATAGCCTCTTGCCGCATGGTCTCTATGGTGTGACCCTTTTCTTTGAGGGCTTGCACGGTTTTGCTGTCGACCATATTGGCCATAAGCGTGTCACGAACATGCGATTGCGTTGAAGGGCCACGCATAGAAAAGCCGATTTGATCAGCCAGCCAGGCCATCCTCGCAACGATGGTCGCCCGCTTTTGCTCATCATAACGACGCATCCACCACAAGCATTCGTGAATCTTTTCGGCCAAGTAGACCTGAAGCACTGACCGAGCGCCCAACTCCTCAATGAGTGTCTCAAGACTTATCCGGTAAAGATCGGCAGGCTCACCCGGCAAAATCGGTACCAATCCCAAAACCCTGGTGAGAGAGGGGGCGGCGACATCTTCGATCGACATGGATTGGATGGATTCAGAAAGAGATTGCTGACTCATAGCAAGCAAGAGATAAATTAAAAATTACCCTCATAATACAACATCTAACCATAAATACCCACGAATAATTTAAAAAAAACACCTTTGGACGACTTTAAAAGGTGCATGGAAATAGTCGTTGGGCACACAGGAAACTTCAACGTATGGCGGTACCCCATCACGGCAAAGCCATAAGAGGTTGGTGTTCATCGGCCGAGCACAGGCACACTCGATACAGGCCTTTCCACTGGCTGTCGTCTTGACAATGCACAAGCTGGCTGGGCACTTCGATACGGGCTGTCGCCCTACTCAGTGACCGTGGTGTTCGATTCCGGCATCGCTCTTTTACAGTGAGCCCGGGACGTAATGGGAATTGACGGGAATGTGGAAGGCGTAGACGATACGCCCCCTACAGAGAGATTTGCTGGTAGATTTTATGCGAAATCAGTGGTACCCTTTCCTCGGAATACTCATTCAGAGCCTCTCCCACTCAAACCTGCTGACGTTTCTCGCTTTCGGGTCGAAGACAATGCCAATCAGATAGCGTTCGCCACCATATTTCTCGTAATATTTCATCTTCCTGATCTGCTCAAGCGGCTCCCCGCCGGTCACCTTGAATTCAAAGAGAAAAGTTCTCCCCCCTGCCTTCAGCGTCAGATCAATTCTCCCCTTGTTGCTCACATCCTCGGCGATGATGTCCACCCCGATACTGGCAAAACAGGCATAGAGTACGCTGGCGTAAAAGCCTTCGTACCTCTCAATGTCGTTGTTGGTGTAATTATTATAGGCGATGCTGGCAAAAAGACGTTTGATAACAGGTTCAAGAGCTCCAACATCTCCACTCTTCATGAGAGCAAGCAGCTCACTGCGGATCGGCTCATTTTCCGAAACAATGGTCATCGACTGCAAAATATAGTCGTTAAAACTCATCTGAACCTCCATGTTGGGAAATCCCAACTCATAGCCAAATCCCATATCCAACGGAATCAGGCGCTTGATAGTCAAATAGCCGGTCTGAAACAGAATGGTCTCCAGATTGAGATGTTCAAGGTCAAAGCTGTTGAGCAGAGACTCATTAACGTGTAATCCAATAAATTTCGGGATGAAATAGTTGTTCTTTTTGATGAGATCAATCAGAAATCTTGGGGTTCCTGTCTCGAACCAGTAGTTTTTGAACATCCGCTGGTTCCTGATAAAGAGCAGGATATCGTAGGGGTTATAAACCTTGTCGCCCAAAAAATTATAGCCGTTGTACCACCGTTTGACCTGCTCCATATCCACCCCTTCGAGATAAGGGGCAAACGTGGTATCAAGGTCAAGCTGGGTGTAACCACAGATATTGCCATAATCAGGGTTGAGGCTGATATCTTCAAGATTGTTCAGACCGCTGAAGAGCGACACTTTGGAGAATTTGCTCACCCCTGTAAGGAAGGCAAAGCGCAAATACCGGTCGTTCTCCTTTATTTTGGTATAAAAGTCCCGCATACCATCCCGGATAACAAGAGCCTCGGGGATATTCTCAATATTATCCAGAATCGGCTTGTCGTACTCATCAATCAGGATGACAACCTTCTGGTGATATTTCTGTGAGGCTTTCTTGATGAGCTCTGCAAAACACTGGTTGGGATCCTCTTTCTCCACGCAAGTAATATCAAGCCGCTCCTGATTGTCATTCAGGATATAGAATAGATTTTTGCGAAGAGTCTCTTGGCTGCGTATCCCCCCACTGAAACTTATTTTGATGACCGGATATTTCACCTCCCAATTCCACCGCTCCTCAATCAGCAGACCCCGGAACAGCTCCCGATTTCCCTCAAAAATATTGTGCAGCGTGTCGAGAAACAGGCTCTTCCCGAATCGCCGGGGCCGCGACAGAAAGAGATACCGATAGTTCTCAATCAGACTGCGGGCAAGCTCTGTTTTATCGATGTAGAGATAATCATCTTCAATTATTGTTCTGAACGTCTGTATACCTACTGGCAGTTTTTTCATCGTCAACCTCGTTGTAACTCATTAGCCCATCAGAGGCATAGGTACGTTGACACACCAACACCTCTCCACACTTTTTTTACTACGCAGGGAAATATAATACTTTTTGACAGAACACTTCGATACGGGCTAGCGCCCTACTCAGTGACCGGGGAATACGGGCCTGGTGCCCTACTCAGTGACCGGAATACTCAGCGAATATTCTGCTCTCCCGATGCTGAGCTGGAGCTCGGCGTTCCCGGGAATGTGAAGGGCGTATGCGATACGCCCATGCGGGGGGATTTACCGGCAGATGTTATGCGGAATGCGGAAGAGTTATTGAGAAACGAAGACTACTCTTTGCTCACATCAACGTTGTGGCCATTGGCTTTGAGGAGGGCGTGTTGTTTGGCGAGGTTGAGGTCGTGGGTTACCATTTCGGCAACCATTGCATCGAGGGTTATTTCAGGGATCCAACCCAGGTCGGTTTTTGCTTTAGAGGGATCACCAAGCAGGGTTTCTACTTCTGCGGGACGTAATCTTTGGCATGACAGCATCAAGTATTTCGGGTAACGCAACCGCAAGAAGTCGTTCAAGTTCGGCATTACCAACATTGCCTGAAGCGATCAACAACAGCCGCTCCGGGGTATTTCGTAACAAAAACGATTGAACAAAATCAGCATCTTTGGTTACAACAATTCGCTCATCCTGATCGGCAATATGAATAATATCAGCATCTGGTGTTCGGTTACCTAAATCAAGATCCAGAGTATGCACAGCATCATGCCCTTGTTGCCGTAACCAAATCAAAGGCGACGAGGTAGTTGGGCATCTACCAGAAACTTCATGCTGCAAACACTTTAACACTTTTAAGATGAGCTAATCTAACGGCATAAGCCAGCGCCGCAAGGATATCATCCCGCTCAAGGTCATCATAGTCGACAAGAATATCATCAATAGTCATCCCGCCAGCAAGCAATTCAAGAACGTTTTCAACAGGATAACGCAACCCGCGAATACAAGGCTTGCCATGGCAAATACCAGGATCAATGGTAATACGATCGTTTGTCTGCATCTTTTAACATTTTTTGAAAGTTATCCGTAATTCCCATAATAAAATACAAATAATGCACCAAGAAAAGATCACATCCGACAAGTTTGGTTTTGCAAAAAATCGTTATACGCCAGCCTCAGCCCTTCCTCAAGTGAGACACTGGCCTGCCAGCCGAGGTTGTTGAGGCGAGTGCTGTCCATGAGCTTTCTTGGCGTACCATCAGGTTTTGTGGGGTCAAATTCTATGGCACCCTCGTAGCCGATAACCTTGGCGATAGTCAGCGCCAGCTCTTTAATGGTGATATCTTCGCCTGAGCCAACGTTGATATGACTCTGCATTGGAGAGGTATGGGCAGAGTATGTGGCTTTGTCAAGATTCATGATATGCACGCAAGCCGCTGCCATATCGTCGATATAGAGGAATTCACGACGAGGAGTGCCTGTCCCCCAGATGGAAACCACAGAAGCCGCACTGATTTTTGCTTCATGAAGACGACGGATCAGCGCCGGGATAACGTGACTGTTTTCTGGATGATAGTTGTCGCCGATGCCGTAGAGATTGGTCGGCATGACGCTGCGGTAATCGGTGCCATATTGGCGGTTGTAGCTTTCACACAGTTTGATACCCGCAATTTTTGCTATGGCATAAGGCTCGTTCGTTGATTCAAGCGGCCCAGTGAGAAGAGCACCCTCGCTCATCGGCTGTGGCGCACGCCTGGGATAGATACAGCTTGAGCCGAGGAACAAGAGTTTTTGTACGCCAGACTGCCAGGCCTCATGAATGACATTCGCTTCGACCATCAGGTTCTGGTAGATGAACTCTGCGGGATAAGTGTTGTTGGCATATATCCCGCCCACTTTTGCGGCTGCCAGATAGACTTGATCAGGCTTTTCCTGCTGGAAAAAAGCATAGACTGCCGACTGGCTGGTTAAATCAAGCTCTCGATGTGTTCTGACAATGAAATCCTGCATACCCAACCCTGCCGCCTGAAGATGCCGAAGAATGGCTGACCCTGCCATACCCCGATGGCCCGCTATGTATACTTTATGCATTCCTCTTATTCCGATGGCGCTATTATATGCGTAAAAACATACATTGAAAGAAAAACCGTAATCGCCACACCAACAATCATGGCAAGCGTTTTATGCTTGCGGACAAACTTAAACAAGGTTTCCGTCGTGATCTCTTCAGAGACCACCTTGTGATGCTTTTTCCGGGAACGATGCTGACGATGATGGCGATGAGATGAAATATTCTTTTCCATACTGTAAAAATGTTTTCAATGACCAGGAAGGATTCGGTATGCCAACTATAGCCGCCCATCGGCATCACCTGCTGGTAATGCGCCCTTAATATCGTAAAGCACACCATCCTCACGTTCAGCTAAAGCCCTGATATCGAGCGTTTTAAATTGATCGAGGGTTATGCCGAAAATGAACACTTTTGCGCCCTTGACAATAATTTCCTGGTGGTAGCCGTACTCCTGAGCTTTCTTACACCATCTCCCACTCAAACTTGCTGACGTTTCTTGCCTTGGGGTCAAAGACAATGCCAATCAGATAGCGTTCCCCTTCATACTTCTCATAGTATTTCATCTTCCTGATCTGCTCAAGCGGCTCCCCATCACTCACCTTGAATTCAAAGAGAAAGGTTCTCCCTCCGACCACCAGTGTCAGATCAATTTTGCCCATGTTACTCGCATCCTCGGCGATGATGCCCACCACCATACTGGAAAAATAAGCATAGAGCACACTGGCATAAAAGCCCTCGTACCTCGCGATATCGTTGTTGGTGTAATTATTATAGGCAATACTGGCAAACAGGCGTTTGATAGCGGGTTCCAGACTTGCAACATCACCACTCATCAGGAGAGCAAACAGTTCACGGCGGATCGGCTCATTTTCCGAAACGGTGGTCATCGATTGCAGGAGATAATCGTTAAAACTGATCCGCACCTCCATGTTGGGAAATCCCAACTTATAACCAAATCCCATATCCAACGGAAGCTGGCGTTTGATGGTCAAATAGCCGCTCTGAAACAGAATGGTCTCCAGATTAAGATTTTGAATATCAAAACTGTTGAGCAGAGACTCATTAACTTGTAATCCATTAAACCTGGGAATAAAATAGTTGTTCTTTTTGATCAGCTCAATCAGGAAACTCGGCGTGCCAGTCTCGAACCAATAGTTTTTAAACCGGTGATTGTTTTTGATAAAAAGCAGGATATCGAACGGATTATAAACAGTGTCACCCAAAAAGTTATACCCATTGTACCACACTTTGACCTTCTCCATATCCACCCCTTCGAGATAAGGGGCAAACGTCGTGTCGAGGTCAAGCTGAGTATACCCGCAGATATTGCCATAGTCCGGGTTGAGGCTGATATCTTCAAGATTGTTCAGGCCGCTGAAGATCGAGACTTTGGCGAATTTGCTCACCCCGGTGAGGAAGGCAAAACGCAGATACCGGTCGTTCTCCTTTATTTTGGTATAAAAGTTCCGCATTCCATTCCGAATGAGCAGAGCTTCTGGAATATTCTCAATATTGTCCAGAATCGGGTTGTCGTACTCATCAATCAGGATGACCACCTTTTGATGATATTTCTCATAAGCTTTCTCGATTAATTCTGCGAAGAAGTGTTGTGGCCTGACTCTGTTTTCACACTTTAGCCCAAGTCGCTTCTCATTGGATTGGAGTATGTACAACAAATCCGCCTCCAGATCTGCCGTTGAGTTAATCCCGCCACTGAAACTTATCCGAATGACAGGATATTTCACCTCCCAGTTCCACAGCTTCTCAATCAGCAGCCCCCGGAACAGCTCCCGATTTCCCTCAAAAATATTGTGCAGCGTGTCGAGAAACAGGCTTTTGCCGAATCGACGTGGCCGTGACAGAAAAACGTATTTAAACCTGTCGATCAGGCTATAGGCTATCCCCGTTTTGTCGATATAGAGGTAATCCTCGTTTATGATCTCACTGAACGTCTGTATTCCTACTGGCAGCTTTTTCATCGTCAATCTCGTTGTAACTCATTAGCCCATCAGAGGCATAGGTACGTTGACACACCAACACCTCTCCACACTTTTTTTACTACGCAGGGAAATATAATACTTTTTGACAGAACACTTCGATACGGGCTAGCGCCCTACTCAGTGACCGGGGAATACGGGCCTGGTGCCCTACTCAGTGACCGGAATACTCAGCGAATATTCTGCTCTCCCGATGCTGAGCTGGAGCTCGGCGTTCCCGGGAATGTGAAGGGCGTATGCGATACGCCCATGCGGGGGGATTTACCGGCAGATGTTATGCGGAATGCGGAAGAGTTATTGAGAAACGAAGACTACTCTTTGCTCACATCAACGTTGTGGCCATTGGCTTTGAGGAGGGCGTGTTGTTTGGCGAGGTTGAGGTCGTGGGTTACCATTTCGGCAACCATTGCATCGAGGGTTATTTCAGGGATCCAACCCAGGTCGGTTTTTGCTTTAGAGGGATCACCAAGCAGGGTTTCTACTTCTGCGGGACGTAATCTTTGGCATGACAGCATCAAGTATTTCGGGTAACGCAACCGCAAGAAGTCGTTCAAGTTCGGCATTACCAACATTGCCTGAAGCGATCAACAACAGCCGCTCCGGGGTATTTCGTAACAAAAACGATTGAACAAAATCAGCATCTTTGGTTACAACAATTCGCTCATCCTGATCGGCAATATGAATAATATCAGCATCTGGTGTTCGGTTACCTAAATCAAGATCCAGAGTATGCACAGCATCATGCCCTTGTTGCCGTAACCAAATCAAAGGCGACGAGGTAGTTGGGCATCTACCAGAAACTTCATGCTGCAAACACTTTAACACTTTTAAGATGAGCTAATCTAACGGCATAAGCCAGCGCCGCAAGGATATCATCCCGCTCAAGGTCATCATAGTCGACAAGAATATCATCAATAGTCATCCCGCCAGCAAGCAATTCAAGAACGTTTTCAACAGGATAACGCAACCCGCGAATACAAGGCTTGCCATGGCAAATACCAGGATCAATGGTAATACGATCGTTTGTCTGCATCTTTTAACATTTTTTGAAAGTTATCCGTAATTCCCATAATAAAATACAAATAATGCACCAAGAAAAGATCACATCCGACAAGTTTGGTTTTGCAAAAAATCGTTATACGCCAGCCTCAGCCCTTCCTCAAGTGAGACACTGGCCTGCCAGCCGAGGTTGTTGAGGCGAGTGCTGTCCATGAGCTTTCTTGGCGTACCATCAGGTTTTGTGGGGTCAAATTCTATGGCACCCTCGTAGCCGATAACCTTGGCGATAGTCAGCGCCAGCTCTTTAATGGTGATATCTTCGCCTGAGCCAACGTTGATATGACTCTGCATTGGAGAGGTATGGGCAGAGTATGTGGCTTTGTCAAGATTCATGAGATGCACGCAAGCCGCAGCCATATCGTCGATATAAAGAAATTCCCGACGAGGAGTGCCTGTCCCCCCCAGATGGAAACAACAGACGCCGCACTGAGTTTTGCTTCATGAAGACGACGGATCAGAGCCGGGATGACGTGACTGTTTTCCGGATGATAGTTATCGCCAATACCATAGAGATTGGTCGGCATGACGCTGCGGTAATCGGTGCCATATTGTCGGTTGTAGCTTTCACAAAGTTTGATACCCGCAATTTTCGCTATGGCATAAGGCTCGTTCGTTGATTCAAGCGGCCCAGTGAGAAGAGTACCCTCGCTCATCGGCTGTGGCGCACGCCTGGGATAGATACAGCTTGAGCCGAGGAACAAGAGTTTTTGTACGCCAGCCTGCCAAGCCTCATGAATAACATTCGCCTCAACCATCAGGTTCTGGTAGATGAACTCTGCGGGATAAGTGTTGTTGGCATGTATCCCGCCCACTTTGGCGGCGGCCAGATAGACGTGATCAGGCTTTTCCTGCTGAAAAAATGCGCGAACAGCCAACTGGCTGGTCAAATCAAGCTCACGATGCGTTCTGGCAACAACATCCTGCATACCCAACCCTGCCGCCTGAAGATGCCGGAGAATCGCTGACCCTGCCATACCACGATGGCCCGCTATGTATACTTTATGCATCCCTCTTATTCCGAAGGCGCAATCATATGCGTAAAAACATACATCGAAAGAAAAACCGTAATCGCCACACCAATAATCATGGCGAGCGTTTTATGCTTGCGGACGAACTTGAACAAGGTCTCCGTCGTGATCTCTTCAGAGACCACCTTGTGATGCTTTTTCCGGGAACGATGCCGACGATGACGGTGATGAGATGAAGTACTTTTTTCCATACTGTAAAAATGTTTTCAATGACCGGGAAGGATTCGTTATGCCAACTATAGCCACCCATCAGCATCACTCGCTGGTAATGCGCCCTTAATATCGTAGAGCACACAATCCGATTACTGAGTATTTTTTGGCGAATTCAACCGCAAGAGGGAGAGCATCATAACCAATACCGATAATGGCAATTTAAGGCGGCATCATGGGGTAAGCAAATGATTAGCCCATAATGAGCGAAGCACAAAAATCGTACCAGTTAAAGTCGGGGAACCGTATATAAGGAGGATAGAGCTGACCTTTTCTCGAATACATCCCACGTATGGCCCACCAAGGTCGAGTAAGATATGATGGAATGGTATCAAATTCTGCGGTACGTTTCCATACATCATCAGCGTCCACAACTTGGCCATCACGGGTCAGGGCGATCCAGTTTGTATTGGAATCGATAAACATCCACCCCTTGCTGGTCTTAACTTCAGTGACAGCATGTGATGACTTGCTATGAAACATGGAACTCCAGAACCCTTCTCCACCATCCCGATAGAGCAGGAAAATATGCCGGGATGGTAATCCAAGATATTCAAGTGCCTTATCCGTCGTGCGGCTGCGGTCAAAACAGAGCCCTTCACGCTTTCCGATAAAATCGGCAGGCTCACGTGGCTGATAGTCAGGGATACCAGCGCCTACCGGAGCAATCGCAAATGTTCTCTCCTGAAGCTGCCTGATGGCGATAATCTCCTGAGCAAACGTCTGAGGGTTTCTTAAGGGCTTAAGGTGCAACACATTCTCAAAAACAGCTTCGTCCTTTGCATTAAAGGCTGTGGGCACGTTTGTATAAGCAGCCAACACCACAAACAAGGCAAAAGCGACAACAGCAATACCAAGCGCAATATGCCAAAGCTTCTTCATTGACGCGCTGCCCTCCGAGCCAAGCCCTCTTTTTTAATGGACTCAATCACCTCCATATACTTCTGAATAACAATCTTTTCATCGAATTCACGTTCCATTTTTCTGCGTCCGTAGAGAGCCATGGCTTTGCGCTCCTCCTCACTCAGCAGAAGCATACGCTCCATTTTTTTAGCCAAATCTTGAGCATCATGCGGCTTGCACAAAAAGCCATTTTTGCCCTCCTCCACCGCATCGCGACACCCAACCGTATCCGTGGTAATAAGTGGACGGCCAACAGCAGCCGCTTCCAGCAATGAATGCGGCACACCTTCGCGGTAAAACGACGGCAACACAATACAATCAGCCAGTGCTATCTCACTCCTTACATCATCACTTTCACCAAGGTACCGGATGTGGCCTTCAGCAACCCACTCGTTGATTTGTGACAGGGATATTGCTGAGGGGCTTGGAAGATCGACAAATCCGAGAAGAGAGCACTCAGCCTCGGGCCAACGCTTGTGTAGAACCCTGGCTGCCTCAACAAATTCGGCAACGCCTTTGACATAAAGCATCCGGGCAATCAAGAGAAAACGCAACTTGCCAGACTTCCCTGTCGAAACAGCAGGCTGAAAGTAAAATTTTTCAAGGTCAACTCCTGAACCAGGCAAAGAATCAGTGACCCCTGAAGAAACCAAGCCTCCGTCGATAAAGAGCTGCCGATCCTCCTTATTTTGAAAAAACACCTTTTTCGATCGAGAAAATGCCAAACGGTAGAGAAGACGAACAAGTGAAGTCACGGAACTATTATCAATAAAAACACTTCCCAAACCAGCCACATTATTCACCACTGGCACCCCAACCAAATTAGCCGCCAAAGAGCCATACACATTTGGCTTAACCGTATAGCCTAAAAAAATATCCGGGCGCTCACGCATAAAGAGTTGGATCAAGCGAAATACCAGCAAAAGATCACGCACAGGGTGAGTACCCTGATTATCCATATTCAACGGCACGTACCGACAACCCAACTGAACAAGACGAGCCACATAGCCATCAGGAGGTGCCACAACAAGAGTGTCATGCCCAGCCGCCACCAGTGCCCGAACCAACCCCTCCCTGAAGTTCACCACATTCCACACCGTATTCAGAACAATTACTACTTTCATACACGCAGGCAAAGAAAATCTTAACCTGAATAATTCATGATAGCCACAAAAATCGAAATTTTGAGTAAAAAATGGAGCTGTTCATAGTTGTGGTCAGGTAAAAAATGTCGTTATCGCAAATGAAGCCACTTGCAGGTGCTCATAACTGACTAAAAACAGCGCTGAACGGTCTAAAAAAGCGGACTATACTCCACAGTGCTCGTACCCGTCCCATGTGGCAAGTGAGTCTTGCTGCGCTGGAGTATAATATCTGAGTGTTCATTCTGTTGTCAATTGTCGCCTTACGACATAGCCGGTGGTGGCCAAGGCTGACGACGCAAATGCTCAAAGATTGCCAGACATTTCGAGAGAATCCCTTGGTACGGGTATGCCGTAGGCAAATGCACACTGATCTTTGTTTTTCGCTCAATGATTCTTGCGCCTGTTTTCAAAAGTTTCAAGCGAATAGTGTCAAAGGTCGCCGTAGCCATGCCGGTTCCCTTGAGCATGTTGGATCGGAAACTGTGCAGCAAAACATAAGCTGCTGAATGCAAAAACAGCCGGAACTGATTGGCCAGAAAACGGTGACAGGAGGTACGGTCGCTTTTCGTGTAAGTCTTGTGATCTTTTATATATAGTTCATCATATCCTCGTGCACAGTAAACCCCCTCATAGAGCTCTTTAGCCTTTGCGTTAAACATATCGGAACTGATAAAACGGACGTTTAACTTTCCAATGTCAGTCATCTCTACCTTTGCAACAACTCTGCGTGACTTGTTCCAACTTTCTGCCTTGTACATGAACGAATGATAGCGTTTGAAGCCTGCTGGTTGCTGCTTGACGTGTTCAATCATGGGTTCGACATGCTTGAGCAAAAGTGCGTTACGGGTCAGGCCAGTCACGCTGTAGCAATCATTTTGTTGGTCAATGAATGCAAAGACTTCTGGTGCTGAGTAATGGCTGTCACCGCGGTAAACCAGTGTCGTATCTGGCCACTTTTGGCGAATACGTTCCACAATCCGTTTTACGTAAGAAACGATCTCCCTGCCTCCAGGGCGCTTTCCGGGCCGCAGTATTGTGGTGATCAGTTTGCCAGTGAAACCTTCATAAACATGCAGCGGTTGATAACAGGTTTCCTGATAATAACCGTTGAACAGAGCCAGTTGCTGATGGCCGTGCACAACATCTTCCGTATCGTCAAAATCCAGGACAATGACCTCGGGAGGCTCGGTATACGAAGCGAGAAAATGATCGACAAAACCCTTTGCAATCTGACAAAGATCGCGACGGGTAATCATATTTTCCAGTCGGCTGAACGTCGGTTGACTGGCTAATTCAAGGCCGGTTTCAGGTAAACGACCAAGAGCCATTTTCATTGCCGGATCAATGCGTAAACTGTTGCTGTCATTTCCATCTTCGTAGCCACATGCGATTTGAAATACCCGCTGGGTGTTGAGTTCATTGATACTGTGCGTAATCGAAGAAGGGCGTCGGGTATCATTGATGCACTTGGTCAGCTTGCTGATGATGCCAAGCTGGGCTTCGGTTTCACGCAAGAGCAAAACACCAGCATCGCTGGTGATGTTGCCGCCATCAAAATCCAGTGCCACTTTTTTGCCCATTACCGGGGCTATGGCTGATGCAGAATTGTATGAAAATAATGTTTGTTGCGTACTCTCTGAAGTGACTATATTCGGCTGAAGGGGTTGCATAAATATCGAGTCTTATTTATTGACTTAAGCACCAATAATATAAGCGATTACGATATTTTTTGCCCCCTTTTTTTATTGTTTTGATGAATAATTCAGGTTAACAATTCAAAAAACGACCATCTGAAAATAACGGAACAATCATTTTCAGCAAGAGGTGGTGGTACGTAAAATTATTCCATAGCGTTCAAGAGCAGCAAGATATTGCTCAACAACCTTCTTCTCTTCAAAACGGTCAATCATATATTCTCGACCAGCCTGACCCATCGCCTTGCGCTCGGCTTCGGTCATCGACAATATTTTTTCACAACAGGCAACCAAGGCGGGAACATCTTTAACTGGGCAATGCCAACCGGTTATACCATACCTGACCACTTCACGACACCCGACATTATCGGTCGTAATAATCGGTTTACCCATGGAGGCGGCTTCCATCAGCGTGCGTGGCACACCCTCGCCATAATAGGAGGGCAACACCATACAATCTGCCTGAGCAATCACACTTCGGACATCGTCCGTTATGCCAAGATACTCAATTACACCATCCCGATGCCATTGGTTCATCTGTTGTTCACTGATGACACTGGGGTTATGTACCTCACAGGAACCCAGCAACTGAAACAGTGCATTGGGATGTTTTTGGCGAATCAACCGAGCCGCTTCAACAAACTCACCGACTCCCTTGTCCCAAAGCATCCGGCCAACAAAGATAAAACGAACAGTGTTGTCTGGTTTTGGTTTTGGTCGTGGAGAAAACCAGGTGGTATTAACACCTTCACTATCGAGCAACACCGCTTTGGAGGGTAAGACCAATCTTTTCTTCAAAAAAATTGCACGGTCATCCTCATTTAAAAACCACACTTCGAGCGGAGAACGAAACGCTTTTTTGTAAAGTAATGAAACAACCCTGGTCAACCAGTTGAGGGTAACAAACGAATAGCCCAAGCCCGTTGTAACAGCAATGGACGGCACCCCGGCCAGCCGCGCTGCGAGAGAACCATAAATATTCGGCTTTATCGTGAAGTGGATGATAAATTGCGGCTGAATTTTCTTGTAACACTGCTTCATGCGGTAAAGAAGTAACAGATCATCCATAGGGTTTATACCCTTGGCTGACATTGGCATGTCAATAACCTCACACCCCATCGCCCGCATCTTTATGCTGCACGCATCGGGAGGCGCGACGACATACACTTCACACTGCCGGTCAAGCAACGTGTTAAGCAGGCTATAACGGAAATTGAATATAGACCAAGCCGTGTTGGAGACGATAGCAATCCGTTTCATTCTGTAAGTCGAACTCATAGATCGAATTTATACATGATGGATCATGGTTATATCGAATTTTTCGAAGAACACTTTACGAAGAGATGAACCAACATGCTAAAGAACTGATGCCCCTACAGGTAAATTCATTGATTTCGACTTCAAAACAAATCCTATTTGAAGATTAGACCAAGCCGGTAATAATGGAAACTGAACACCCTTAACTTCCAATACGTCAAAATATTCATTCAGGTCACCCAGCAATTTTTTATAATCAAACCCCTTATGATCATTTCTTTTTACATAATCCATTTTACCAAAAGTCGCCGCAAGAACCTCCTTAAAAGAGTACAAATAATCGTTTTTTAAGAACACCCCCTTCACAACATACTTCGCTAAAAAAATAATTCCTTTTTCATTTGGAACTGTGACAAATAAATAGCCATTCAGAATAGTAGAAAATTTTTTCAAATATCCAATTAAAAGGTATTCGGGTATATGTTCAAGAGTTTCAAGACTAATAACTAAAGAAACGGATTCGACACCATCAATTACGATATCATTTGCAGACTCACACTGAACAAACGAATAAGCAGGGGAAGGATATTTATTTCTTGCAATATCTAAACCCTGCTCCCAATTCGCATCAAACCCATAATACTTATTCGGCTTTTCAGGCAAGTACCCAATTGAACGACCATCATAACATCCCAGTTCGACCACTAAATTAACAGCAGGATTATATTGTATACATTTATTGCGCAACCAGTTAAACCTTGCTATATGTAACCATTTTCTAATACCTGACTTAAATAATCGTTCATTATAAGTTTTTTCTATCTTCATAATTTTTTTTGGTTCATAGAATCTGTTTCATTTAAATTTACAGCCAAAATTTATAGGGCACCCAAAAAACCTTATAGTTCCCATAATTTAACCATGTCCACAGTACAAGGCCGTATACAATAACCACGCCAAGCACAACAAAAGACTTTAACAGCCTATTATCAAACAGCAGATGCAAACGGGAAAACACATACAACTGAAGAGGCATAAAATAGAGAGCAATCCGATCCACAGCCGTCGATGCAAATCCAACCAACGGCACAATGGCAATGGAAATTAATGACACCAATATCCACAACCTTTGCTCACTCTTATCATTCGGCATAAGCTTCTTGCGGAATAACAGTAACAAAACCGCAGGTAACGCATTCATAACAAGACGAATTAGACTACCAGACGACTCCAATTGAGCCTCAACATAACTGAGCATCATCGAATCATAATACTCAGTAACCAACATTAATCCAACCCATACCCCTATTCCTAAAACCAATAACCTCTCCCATAAGCGATTATGACTTGCGATACTAAGGAACCCAAAAGGCAGGAGAATAACAGCCGTTTTGTGGAACAATGCACCTAAAAGCACAAACAGATAGAAACGCCATAAACGACCATCAGCGATCGCGATAAGCGCCAAGAGCTCAAACCCAAGAGACACACTTTGGCGACTATATCCCATCGAAGCAACAATGATCATATAGGGTACGCTAACAGCAAAAGCCAGCCAAGGATTCAGTTGTCGGCGACTAAAACTGATGATACCAGTCATGACAATTGCACCACAAACCAAGTTTACCATGTATATTTGACCGCCAATTAAACCAGATACCCAATTCAAAAAAGCATAGCCAGGATCAGTTGTCACAATAGACTTACTGAATGGCTGATCAAGGGTAGCATAATACATTGTAAGGTAAGCTTCCCAATCTACACCTATCTGATAGCGAAATCCAATGAATAGGGTAAAAACAATCCCGACAACCCACCAGGCCAGATGCGCCAGACTCTTCGAGCTGTTATAAGGAGAAAGCGCAAACAATGCTGGCAAAGCAAACATGAAAAAGTATATAAACATTCAAATTACCATTTTCTGATTTTCGAGTCATGCCTGAAACATCAGAACAGTCCAGAGTCGCACTGTCCAGTCGTGGCGGCCACTCAGGTGCTGCTGCCATATTTCCCGGATTGGGGTGGGCTTCAAATAACCCTCCTGTGCGAGACGTTGTTCGTCAAGCAATGCTTCAGCCCAGTCACGCAAGGGCCCACGCAGCCACTTTGAAAAAAAACAACAAACCCCCAAATTAACGAGCCACTTTCTTCAAAGAGAGACCGTCCTCAATTATTTTATGGCAGGCTTCAAGAACTGATTCTCTATAGAGGGACTTGTCTTTCCAAGTCTGAATTGCCGCTGTACGTAACGCCTGATACCTATCATTGGAGCCAAGCAAACTCAAAATATCTTCAACAGCCTTATCATCTGACTCAACAATCAAAGCATTCCGGCAATCTTCAGAATACGAAGGGATTTCGCCGACAGGAGTCACTACAGGTACTAAACCCATTTGCATAGCTTCAACAACCGACATAGCCATACCTTCGAAAAGACTTGTCTGTAAATAAAATAATGCCTGAGAAGCATAAAGTACAATTTGATCATGCGAAGCGGATCCCAAGAAAGTCACGGACTCAGCCAAATCAAGCTCTCCACACAGCTTCTTGAGGTCTGACAATACCCCTCCATCAGGGCCGACAATCATGAACCGTGCTTCTGGTCGCTTTTTATAAACTTCAGCGAAAAGTCTAATAGCCCTATCCAGCCCTTTTTGATGATGAATACGACCCCAGAAAATAAAAGTCGGTTTTAATACAATAAGCGGTAAAACCTCAAAGCGCCTCGTCACAAAAGAGATCACGCGACAACGCCTGCGCTGAGCAGGAGACAATCTACCTTTGATTGTTGCTTCTGAATCTGCCCACACCTGATGAGAGAGGAACATAGATGCACGAGTGAAAAGGTAATCAAAAAGATGAACATCCCGTTCCGAATGAATAAATGTTACCAGCTTTATCCCCGGTCGCAACAACTTGACAAACACCCCAACTAACGATGAACGCCACAAAGAGACAATTAATACATCGGGCTTAAGAGACTGTAGACGCCATACAGCAGGCAATAAAAGTAAAATATTGTATACAGCCTTGATACCCTTGCTCTGCGGAATCTTTTTATATATATACTCTACATTAAAATCAATTTGTGCAGCTTGAACAGAGACCATCGTACGTGCTGCTGATTCCACGCCACCAATAACATCAAAAGGAACAAGATGAACAACTTTATGTATATTTTTTTTTTCAGCTAACATTTATGACTTTTGTTATTTTTGTATGATTAAATTTAGAATTATCTATTTTGTTTAACAACCTAATCAAACATTTATACAAAAGAATAGGTATATTTAATAAAACAAAAACATGAATATTTTTAAGAAAGTAATAAATTGCTTTTTTTACATCTCCATTATTAACACGGCAAGCGATATAATGCTTAATTATAACGTTATAGTCATGCATCCGATAAAGCTTTATCAATAATGATCTTTCACGAATA
>Ga0118677_10005933_pt1 | contig 21066 bp, 18 predicted proteins | sample AliMusrvi5mmetaG_FD_86154 | JGI IMG/M metagenome (GOLD analysis project Ga0118677, IMG submission 86154)
GTTGAGGATGTTTGCGGTCTCGTTCATCTCGACCATGAAGGTCGATTGCCCGCGCGAAAGGTCGTCGCTTGCGCCGACGCGGGTGAAGATGCGATCCACCAGCCCGATCTCCGCGCTGGCTGCCGGGACGAAGCTCCCGATCTGCGCCATCAGCACGATGAGGGCGACCTGCCGGATGTAGGTCGATTTCCCGGCCATGTTCGGCCCGGTAATGATGTGGAGCCGGTTCGCGTCGCCGTCGAGTTCCACATCGTTGGGGACGAATTTTTCTTCCGCGAGGCTCTGGTCGAGAACGGGGTGGCGTCCGTCGGCAATCACCAGCCGCAAGTCGTCGGAGAGCACCGGGCGGCAGTAGCCGAACATGCGGGCGGTCTCGGCCAGCGAGGCCAGGGCGTCGAGCGTGGCGAGCGCCGCCGCCGTCTGCTGGAGCGGGATCAAATCGTCCAACACACGCTCGCGCAGGGTGATGAAAAGCGCGTATTCCACGCTCTTGGAGCGTTCGTCGGCCCCGAGGATTTTCCCCTCCATTTCCTTGAGTTCCGGGGTGATGAAGCGTTCGCCGTTCACCGTGGTCTGCTTCCGATGGTAACGCTCCGGCACGTTGCCCAGGTTGGCTTTGGTGATCTCGATGAAGTAGCCGAAGACGGAGGTGAAGCGGACTTTGAGCGACTTGATGCCCGTGGCTTCGATCTCCTGCTGCTGGAGCGCGGCGATCCAGTCCTTGCCTTCGCGGCAGGCGGCGCGGAGTTCATCGAGCTGGGCGTCGTAGCCGTCGCGGAAAATCCCGCCTTCCTTGATGGCAAGCGGCGGTTCGTCCACGAGCGCGCGGGCGAGTTCCCCTGCCAGTTGCGGGAACTCGACGATGCCCGCGTGGATCTGCGCGGCGAGCGATGCGGCGGCGCAATCCGACGCACCAAAGCGTTTGGCTTCCAGCAGGGCAGAGAGGTGGACGCGCAGTTCGGGGAGTTGTTCGAGCGAGGTCTTGAGCGCGAGCAAGTCCCGCGCGTTGCCGCTCGCCGCGCTCAAGCGCCCGACGGTCCGCTCGATGTCCCGGATGCCCCGGAACGCCTCGCGCAGTTTACTGAGAAGGTAGGCGTCGGCAAGGAGGTCGGCGATGGTCTGCTGACGGGCGGCGAGCGGGGCCACTTCGCGCAACGGATGGAGAATCCAGTGCCGCAGCAACCGCCCCCCCATCGGGGTGATCGTCCGGTCGAGCGCGTGCAGCAAACTCATGTTGCGGCTGCCGCGCGAGACGACCAGTTCCAGGTTGTCCTGCGTGGCGGCGTCGAGCGCCAGGTAGCCGCTGTTGCGATAGACGGAAAGCGTGTTCAGGTTGCCCGCCTGGCGGCGCATCTGGTGCTTGAGGTAATGGAGAATCGCCCCCGCTGCCCCCGTGGCGGCGGTCATCCCCTCGCAGCCGAAGCCGTCGAGCGATTGCACTTTAAAATGGTCGCGCAGGGTGAACCCGGCGTGGTCGGGCAGGAAAATGTAGCCGTCGCAAAGAACCGCGTGCGGGATGGCCGGGAGGGCGCTTTGCTGCTCGTCGCTGATGAGGACTTCCGCCGGGACGACGCGGGCGAGTTCGTCCTCCAACGCCGCCGCATCCGCCAGTTCCGTGAGCCGGAATTCCCCGGTGCTGGTATCCGCGAAGGCGAATCCGAAGACGCCCCCGCGTTCAAACACGGCAGCGAGGTAGTTGTTGCGCTTGGCGTCGAGGAGGTTCAAATCCGCAATGGTGCCGGGGCTGATGACCTGCGTGATCTCGCGTTTGACGATCTTGCCCGGCTGCGCATCGCCGACCTGATCGCAAATAGCCACGCGCTTCCCGGCGGCAACGAGCTTGGCGATGTAGCCATCCGCCGCCTGGGCCGGAACGCCGCACATGGGGGTCTGGCCGCGTTTGGTGAGGGCGAGATTGCACAGCGCCGAGGCTTCCTTGGCGTCCTCGAAGAACATCTCGAAGAAATCGCCCAAGCGGTACATCAGGATGGTGTCGCCGGGCAGGCTCCGCCGGATGCTTTGATACTGCTGCATCATGGGCGTGAGGGTTTCGGGGGGCATAAGTCGGGAATGGAGGAGTTTGCACGAGGCAGACGAAATTGCCAATGGCGGAATAGCGCCAAACGTTGCTATGCCGCAAGTTGGCGAGAGAGAATCGAAATGCGGGGAATATCCCGTATTGCACCCACAGCATGAACCAGAGAATTCTTTTCACCATCCTTTAGGGTATGCAGGTCGCCTCCCTCAAAATACACCATGGCTTTCAAACTCTCACTTGGCTGAAAACTAACGCCAAACATTGCCCTGGCGGCAGCAAGCCCTTGGGTCAAACTCACCCCAGCTTCGAGCATCGCCGCAATATCACGATAGTCCTTTGCCTCAACGCGCTGAAGGATGGTTTTCACTTTGGTTGCCATCAAGTCATCCAGCGAAGCGACATGCAATACCCCATCCTCGGTCCTATCCGGCTCCCCGACTCGACCACAGCAAATTTCGCCAAAGAACGAAACTTTGACGCCTTCTTGGGGAGTATCCCCGCAGGAAACAATCACGCTCAAGGTATTCGGTCGCTCCTGTATTACTGTGGCATTTGCTAAAAACGGAAAATTTGAGAGAAGCGCGTCCCGATCCAGCGGGCGGTCAGAGAAAAAATCGAAATCAATAGAAGTCCTGTGAGCAAGGCGTAACGCAATGGCGGTTCCTCCATAAAGAGCATATCCGAGTTCCGCAGCCGGTTTTAGGTGAGGCCAAAGCCGCTGCTGAGCCGGAGGGAGAATCTCTTTATGAGGAGTGAACACGCAGCTCATGCGAATCGCCTTGCTGGCATCGTGGGAATGTTGTTGAAGGAGGAAAGGCCGAGGCGAATATGCCAGTAGGCCCAAGAGCGTTCGCTGAATTGTCCGATTTCTGCGTGAGTCAACACCTCTCGGAGCACATCATCCCCGAGCAACTGGGCCAAGGCTTGCACGTCATCGTAATCGCCAATGTCCATGACCTGCGCGACAATGCGCTCAGACCTAGCAACCGCTTCATCCGGCGTCTTCCACCAGATATATTTGGCCGCAAACGGATTCAGGGCATCCCGCAAAAATTTAGTGTTTGGCGGCATGGTCACACTGAAATTGTATGCCTTATCCGAGCTGCAATCAAGCAGGTATTCCCCCCGTTTTCCTGCCGCGGGGAGAGGGAAATGGGTTGCAGAAAATCTCCAGATGGGTCATGGATTATTACTTCGAGTCTGCTCTGGCGCACCCGCTAGCCAGCAGAAAGTGTAAAAACAAGGAGTGCCTTCTTTCAGTTTTTAATGTTCTTATAAGGCCATGAGGAAGCTCAGATTATTCAGCACCATTCTGCTCGCGGGATGCATGCTCGACATCTTGCTCGGAATCTACTTTCGCACCGGCAAAGTCATGGCGATAAGCAGCAATCCTAACTTGGCGAGGCAACAGATTGTCAAGATACGAGAGATCCGCATGTTCCCGCTTTGGGCCTTTCCTTTAGCAATCCTTGATGACAATCCGCAGTACCGTTTCGAGTATTACGAATACTCGTATCGTGGAATCTGGAGCTGCCAGTCCTTTGTTGGCGAGAGCTTCAGAGCTAATAGTGCCCAGATTGAGTGGTCTGCTGAAGATGTTGCAACTGTATCCCTCGACCACAACCCAATCTTTGCGTGCAAAAACGGGGTTTGGACAAGTGCATGCAAAAGATGACCCTTAACCATTTAGCCTCGCTTACTTCCGTTAACTCCACTCCATGCTAAAAACCGTCGTCATTCTCAACCCAGCCGCGCGAAGTGAACGGGCGGTGGATTTATCCCGCAAGATTGAAAAGATGGTGGGACCGGATGCTTTGCTGAGCCGGACTTCCAAAGCGGGAGACGCCCGCGCCTTGGCTCAACAGGCGGTCAGAGACGGGTTCCAGCAGATCGTTGCTGCGGGCGGGGACGGCACCATCAACGAGGTGGTCAACGGCATTGCCGGGTCTTCCGCACGCCTCGGCATTCTTCCGGTGGGGACGATGAATGTCTTTGCCTCTGAACTCGGCCTGCCCAAAAGCATCAAGGAATGCTGGGAGGTGATCCGCACCGGGACCACCCGGACAATCGATCTCCCCGATGCCGGCGGGCACGCTTTTGTGCAGATGGCCGGGGTGGGCTTCGACGCCCAGGCGCTCAAAGAAACCACGCGAGACGCCAAGCGCAATCTCGGCCCGCTCAGTTACGTGATCTCCGCCGCCCAGATCATCGCTCGCAAGACGCCGCGCCTCGTGGTGCAAAGCGGCGGCACTGTGCGCGAAGGCTCCTTTGTCCTGATTGGCAACGGACGTTATTACGGCGGGCCATTTGCGGTGTTTCCCAATGCGAAGATCGACGACGGGCTCCTGGATGTGCTCGTTTTTAAAAACCTGAGCCATCTGGACCTCGTCCGGTATCTGCAAGGAATCCTCTTTGGCAATTACGACGGCATGAGCGACGTGGACTATTTTCAAACCGAAAGTCTCACCGTCACCAGCGAAGAAGAGGCGCCCGTGGAGGTGGACGGCGAAGTGATCGGCAGTTCTCCCATGACATTCCGGTGTGATTCCAACAAACTCCGCGTTCTCACCCCTTAGGAACTCGTGCCCTATGGGTTTTTGCTCGCACGCCAAGTGCGGGGCGATTCGCCATAATGAGCCCGGAACTGCCGGTTGAAGCTCGATAAGGTTTCAAATCCAACATCCTGGCTGATTTCCAACACGGAGCGGCTCGTGCCTCGAAGCATGGAGGCCGCCATTCTCAGGCGCAGGGCGTTCCAGTAAACACAGGGGGAACGCCCGATGGTCCGCGTGAACAAGCGCCGGAAATGCGGCTCGCTCAATCCGCAAAGCCGCGCGAGTCGCCTGACGCTCAAGGGCATGGCGTAATCGCGTACCAGGAGTTGAAGGGCGGGAGCCAGCCGCTCGTAGTCTCCCCGTGGGGAAAATGGCTGGAGCGCAGGAACCTGTCGGCGCAGGAGCACCATCAGTTCCCATGTCAACGCCCGCAAAGCCGATTGCGCCCCCGGCTCTCTTTCCCTCAGTTCCTCAATCATTCTCCGCACCACCCGACTGATCGCCGGATGCTCCCTGGCACTCAGGATGTTGGGGAAGCCGGGGCCCGCCAGCGGAGTGGGATCAAGCTCCTCAATCCCCACGCCGGGATGGCTGACCAGCCGCATCGGGTCCAGGTAAATCCAACTCCAGTCGCTTTGGGTTCCCGGCGTGCTGGCGGCCAGATGGATTTCCGTAGAGTTGATGAACGACACATCCCCCGCCTCATAGGACATCACTTTTTCCCCGACCACGAAAATCCCGCTGCCGGAAAAGCAATACCCCAGCTCCAGACAATCATGCACATGCAGAAACGTGATCGGCCGGTCGGTCTGAATATCGAATTCCCCGCCGGTCATCGGAAAATCCGAATCGAGCGCAATGGGAACCGGCTGAATTTCTCCATCAAATGATCGGATTTGCATGGTTTTTGAACAATACAGCGAAGAATCCGCTGAAAACAATCGTTAAGGTAGGAATCATGAATCCATCCTTTCCCCGTATTCTCTTCCTGCGCGGCTGGGCCGACGCCAAAACCACCCTCAACGACGAATTCCAGCAATCCCTGGAAGAAGGCCGCGATCCCGGAGCCATTGAGCACTTCCGGGCGCAAGCTGCCGCTTTGGACGATGCGGCGCACGCCGAGTTGGCGGCCATCTGGTATGCCCTCCAGGAAATTCCCATTCGCGCCGATTTCCCCTTCGTCGAACCGAGCGATCTGGAATCCATCCGCAAGGAGCGGGTTACCGCGGAACATCGTTTTCCCCTCACCTACGGCACGGACGACTTGCAAGACCGGATGTTCGGGGCGTGGCTGGGCCGGTGCGCGGGTTGCGCGCTGGGCAAGCCGGTGGAAGGTTTTATGGGCGCGCACCATGGGCTCTCCAGCAAGGAGCGGCTCAAAAAATACCTGACTGCCATTGACCCCAACGAATACCCAATCCGGGATTACATCCCCGGTAAGTCGCCCGCCAGTTCGGAAACGGGCGATGCGGGCTGCGAACCTTCCACCCGGGAAAAGATCGCCTTCATGGAAACCGACGACGACATCCGCTACACTGTGCTCGGCCAGCGGGTGCTGCTCAAGCACGGCGCGGATTTCACCACCGGCCATGTGGCTGCGGAATGGATGCAGTCGCTGGGTTACGAGTTGGTTTGCACGGCGGAAACCCAGGCTTACCGCAACCTAGTGATCCGCTACCGCCCGTCCTGGGGGCAGTTCCCTGCGGACACCGATTGGAACTGGGTGGCCACGCACCAAAACCCTTACCGGGAGTGGATCGGGGCGCAAATCCGAGCCGATTCCTGGGGCTACGCCGCACCGGGCAACCCGGAATTGGCGGCAGAGTTCGCCTGGCGCGACGCCCGGTTGAGCCACGTGAAGAACGGCATTTACGGCGAGATGTTCTGTGCGGCCATGATCGCGGCTGGGTTTGCTTTGAAAGATCCGCTCGCCGTGGTCGAAGCCGGGCTCGCGGAAATCCCGCGCCGCTCCCGGCTTTACGCCGAAATGCGGGAAACCATCGAGCTTTGCCGCAAGCACGGTTTCCGCTTCGAGAATTACGAGGCTGTCTTCGACGAAATCTATGCGCGTTTTGGCCATTACCATGAGGTGCATACCAACAATAACGCCGCGCTCGTGGTGGCGGCGCTGCTGCTGGGACAGGAGGATTTTGAGAAAGTCATCACCCTCGCCGTGATGGGCGGGTGGGATACGGATTGCAACGGCGCGACCGCCGGTTCCATCTGGGGCGCGATGTTCGGCGCGGCACGGCTCCCACAAAAATGGATTGCGCCGCTTCACGATACGCTCTATTCGCTGATCCCAGACTACCATCCCATCGCGATCAGCGAATGCGCCCGGCGCAGCGCGCAAATCGCCCTCAAGATCAATCCCTCCCTCGCATGACCGCTCCCAAGATCGTTGTCGTCGGCAGTTCCAATACCGACATGGTGGTGAAAATGGACCGCATCCCAAAACCGGGGGAAACGCGGCTCGGCGGTGAATTTATGACTTCAGCCGGGGGCAAGGGAGCCAACCAGGCCGTCGCCGCAGCGCGGGCCGGGGCCAGCGTGACCTTTGTGGCCCGGGTGGGAAGGGATGGATTTGGCGAACAAGCCGTGGGCGGCTTTCTTAAAGAGGGGATTCGCACGGAGTATATCGTTCGCGACAAAGCGAGCCCCTCGGGCGTCGCCTTGATTTTTGTGGGGGCGGACGGAGACAACAGCATCGCCGTCGCCTCAGGCGCCAACGGCAAACTTTCCCCCGCCGATGTCAGGAAAGCAAAGCCAGCGCTCGCCGGGGCCGGGGCGCTGCTGGTGCAGTTGGAGACGCCGCTGCAAACCGTGCGGGCCGCCATCGAGTTGGCGGGCAAAGCGGGCGTGCCCGTGATTCTCAACCCGGCACCCGCCCAACCGCTCTCCGACGATCTTCTTCAAATGGTCTCGGTGCTGACGCCCAATGAAAGCGAGGCGGAACTCCTCACGGGCCTTCTTATCCGCAGCCGGAAGGATGCGCAGAAAGCCGCCGGATTGCTGCTGGCCAGAGGGGTGAAAACCGTGGTCATCACCCTGGGGAGCCGGGGGGCGCTCCTGGCTGACCGCGAGCAAATGCGGTTCGTGCCCGGCTTCCGGGTGCGCGCCGTGGACGCCACCGCCGCCGGAGACACGTTCAACGGGGCGCTGGCCGTGGCATTGGCCGAAGGCAAATCCGGGATCGAAGCCATCCGGTTTGCCCACGCTGCCGCCGCCCTTTCGGTCACCCGACCCGGCGCACAAACCTCCGCACCCACCCGCCGGGAAATCGAAACCTTCCTCCGCGAGTCGCCCATAGCGAAGGAAGAGAAACCCGTCAATCGGCGGCAGTAAACGGTCGGTTGCGCGCTACGGGCGTAATTAAAAATGGGAGAGACAGAAGTGGAGGGCGTTCTGCTGAAAATAGCCCAGTGCTTTAGCTCTGGGCTAACGAACTCCAACACGGAAGTCCCGCAAGGGACGAAAGATCCTTTCTGTCGTCCCTTGCGGGACTGAGCCGTTTCCTACCGGTTTCCCAGCCATAAATGGCTGGGCTATTTTCAGAAAACTCACCCACTTCCATCACGCCCGTGCGCTGCCTTTTTCTGATTTCTTTGTTGCGAAGGGTAGTAGACCTGTGATTTAGTTGATTTTCCTAGGGCGATGAAAAATCGCTCAACCGAGTGGTTGAGAGTAGTGACGCGATCGGTTTTCGTGGCATTGCGAGAAACAATTTGCTGAGGAGTGGCCAAGCCACGACTTTGCTCGCCCTTTTTGACAGCCATAATATGAAAACATTTTCAGCTAAAGCCAACGAGGTGAAGCGCAACTGGTGGATTATCGACGCCCAGGACCAAATCCTGGGTCGCGTAGCCGTGAAGGCAGCCACCCTGATGCGCGGCAAGGAGAAGGCCATTTATACATCCCATGTTGATACCGGCGATTTCGTGATCGTCATCAACGCCGACAAAGTTCGCCTCTCTGGTAAAAAAGAAGAAGCCAAGACCTATATGACCTTCTCTGGATATGTAGGCGGCCACCACAGCGAGAGCGTCAAGCAGCGCCGGGCGCATCATCCCGAGGCGCTCGTTGAGCACGCCGTCAAAGGAATGCTCCCTCACAATCGCTTGGGACGTCACGTCTTCACCAAACTCAAAGTTTACGCCGGCGCGGAACATCCGCACGCTTCCCAACAGCCCATCCCGGTCACTTCACTCTAGTTTTACCTCTACGTATCTATGGCAACAATCACAGCTAACAGCGCTACGGGTCGCCGCAAGACGGCAGTCGCCCGCGTTCGTCTCATTCCCGGCACCGGCAAAATCGAAGTAAACGGTCGGCCTTTTGAGGAATATTTCCCGACAACCGCCTTGCAGAACACGGTTCTCGCACCGCTCACCCTCACGAATCTCGTCAACACGTATGATGTGTCGGTCAACACCAATGGCGGCGGCGCCAACGGTCAAGCCGGAGCGGTTCGTCTCGGCATTTCCCGCGCACTGCTTTTGGTGGACATCAACCTGCGCGCCGCGCTCAAGGCAGAAGGCTACCTCACGCGCGATCCGCGGATGAAGGAACGCAAAAAGTCGGGTCAGCCCGGCGCCCGCAAGCGGTTCCAGTTCTCCAAGCGTTAAGAGACGCCCTGCAGTTTTTCAAAAAGGCGATGCTCGCAAGGGCATCGCCTTTTTGGTTTTCAACCATTTACACGGGTAACTGTGGATAGAATAGGAGAAGCGCTGACGACACGCCGCTTTCTCATAATGCCTGCAAAAGAACAGCATTCCTTTTTTCTAGACTTTAGGTTGTAACAATCCAAATTGGGCGGATATGGAGTCTCGGTATTCCATCCAAGAATTAGTTAATATCCCCCGGCTTCGCACTTTGTTCGAAGAGTTTTCTATCTCTACGGGGTTTACCACCGGGATGGTTTCCTATCCCGAACAAGAGTTACTGATCGCCACGGGTTGGCGGGATATCTGCGTAAAGTTCCACCGTGCGTGCCCCAAAGCCGCCGAGTGTTGCAAAGAGAGTAATGTCTACCTCACTTCTTGTCTCAAAGACCTGAAGGAACTCAATATCCGGCCCTGCGGCAACGGATTGGTGGACGGGGCTACGCCGGTGATCATCCGGGGTATGCATCTGGCATCGCTGGCAACGGGGCAGCTGTTGCTCGCCCCCCCGGACCTCGCCTTTCACCGGAAACTGGCCCGGGAATACGGCTACGACGAAGAAGCTTACCTTGCGGCGCTGGCAAAGGTGCCGGTGGTCACAGAGGAACAACTCAAGGGAGTTCTGAAATTTCTTAGCGGGATGGCCGTCCAAATGGGTGAGGAGGGTTTGAGAAGCCTTCAACTTCAGGAAGCAGAGGAAGTGCTCCAAGCCCAGATGGAACAACGCAAAATCGCCGAGCAGATGCTCACACGCGAGCGGCTCCTTCTCTCAAACCTCAAAACAAGCATTCCCGAACACGTTTTCATCAAAGACAAAGAGGGTCGCTTTCTCTGGATCAACGATGCGCTGGCTCATCGTTTTGGCTGCCGCGTGACGGAAGAGGCGATCGGCAAAAGCGATTTTGATTTTTTTGATCCGATCCACGCCAATGCCGCTCATGCCATCGAACAGCAGATTATTGCCACAGGCGAGCCGGTTATGAACCTGGAGGAGAGGGAAATCTGGGCTGATGGCCGAATGGATTGGGTTTCCACCGCGAAAGCCCCACTGGTGGATGCCGATGGGAACATTGTCGGAATTGTGGGAATTAACCGCGATATTACTCTGCACAAGGAGGCGGAGCGCATCCTGCAACAAAGCGAAGAAGAGGAGCGACATCTCAACGACATTTTGCGGGCAATCCGTGACATTCAAACGCTGATCTTTAGCGAGCGCGACGCCGGGAAGTTGCTCCAAAACGTTTGCGAAACTTTGATCAAAACACGCGGCTATCTGACGGCTTGGGTGGGAGCGCCGCAACCCGGCTCCATGCGCGTAAAAGTGCTGGCTCACGCGGGACCGGGCGCGGAGATGTTAGAACATATCCCGGTGACTTGGGATGATGGTCCCCACGGGCAAGGGCCATGTGGCACAGCCATCCGGAAGCGTGTCCCATCCATCTTTAATAACTTGGACTCCGACCCGCATTTTGCCTTGTGGGCTGAGCGCGCCAGCGCGCTCGGATGCGGATCCATTGCTTCTTTCCCCATTTTATATCACGAGAAACTCTTCGGAGCCCTCACCGTCAAGGCGGATCAACCCGAAGCCTTTACACAAGAGGAAATCGTTCTCCTGAAAGGGGGAGCCGACGAGATTGCTCATGCGCTGCAAAGCATGGAATACGAAGCTGAACACCTGAAGATGGAAGCGATGTTACGCCAGTCTCAAAAGATGGAGGCGATCGGACAACTGGCCGGCGGGATTGCACACGATTTCAATAACATCCTCGGTGCACAGATGCTGCAACTCGGCCTGATGAAGGAAGACCCGGAAACAAGCGAACAGATGTGCTCCGCCTTGGAGGAATTGGAAATGGGAGCAAACCGGGCCTCAAGTCTGATTCGGCAATTGCTTATGTTCAGCCGACAGCAGGCAACACACAGCATTCTGCTGGACATGAACGAGGTGATGGAGTCGATGCATTCGATGCTGCACCGCATCCTAGGCGACAACATCCAACTCACCTTCCGAAAGGGCGATGGGAAAATGTGGATGGAGGCGGACAAAGGGATGATGGAACAAGTCATCGTGAACCTTTGCGTTAACGCGCGGGATGCCATGCCTACAGGAGGGGAGGTAATCGTCAGCATTCAGGCAGTCCAAATCGCAGCCGACCGAGCGCTGCTCAACATGGACGCGCGGCCCGGAAAATTCATCTGCCTCTCCGTCGCAGACAGCGGGTGCGGCATCCCCCCGGAGAAACAGAACAATATTTTTGAGCCGTTCTACACCACCAAGGAAGCGGGAAAAGGGACAGGACTGGGCTTATCGACCGTCTATGGCATCGTCCAGCAGCATCGGGGCTGGATCGAAGTGGAGAGCCAGGTGGGCCATGGAGCGCTTTTCCAAGTCTTCTTTCCCGTTTGCGAAAACACGCCTTCTGAGGAGTCCCGGACCAACTCCGAAGCAGAACCGCACGGACTGGAAACGATCCTGCTAGCAGAAGACGACGAACTCATCCGGCAAGTGGTGACCCGCGGATTAAACCACTTGGGTTATACCGTGGTGGAAGCCTGCGATGGGGAGGAAGCGTTGAGGGAATGGGAGAAGCACAAGGGAAAAATCGCCCTACTGATGACCGATATGGTAATGTCTGGAAATATGTCGGGGTTGGATTTGGCCCGTCAACTCCGGGCGAAAAAACCCGGGCTCAAAACAATCATCTCCAGCGGCTACAGCCGGGATCTGGCTGCAGATGGTGCGATTAATGAAACCGATAAAGATTTGGTGTTCCTTAGCAAACCCTACCAATTGTCCACCCTGGCGAAAACGCTCAGGCAATGCCTGGACCGGGCTTAGAGCTTGTGAAAAATGAGGGAGGAACGACGATTGAAAAAATACAGCGTCGCTGCGCCAAACAGAATCAGAAGCCAGGTTGTCGGCTCGGGTGTCTCTTCAAATTCAAGCGCAGCTTGATTGCCCAGTTTTTGATGTTGCTTGAGGGCGAGTATCTTCCATTGCGCGCTGTTCTCGACGACAATATAGGAAGTCGCGGCAAGAAGGATGCCCGTCTCCCGGCTCAAAGCAACAACCTCGCCCAGACCGCTATTACCAAGCGAGGGGTTCGTCACCCATGCCAGGTAACGCTGCCAGGCCTGCATACCGCTGCTGTAGCGGCTTTCGGGGGGGATGGTTGTGACGGGATCGAGCGCACGAAACGCGCCGTGGTCCAAGACGCTTAACGCGCGTTGCTCCGTGGTCGCTTCAAACGGAACAACCTGCGTCTCAGCGGCATCGAGAGCGCAGGGTGAAACGGCGTCACCCACTTTCAACAAGGCCACAGGATGCGGCTTCTGCGTTACGGCGAAATCGCGCTTGCCGCTGAAGGATTGGGATGCCAACTGCTCACCGTTTTTGGTCACATAAAATCCGTCCGCGTCCGGAGTGAACCTTCCAAAAACATAGAGTTCGTTACTAGCTAACAACTCATGTTGCAGATCGCCAAGCACGATAATAATTGGATACCTTTGCAGCTCCGCAGCTTCCCCTTCGGCGCGCGCAAGTCGGTCATGATAAGAGAGCAGTGCCCGCTTGATGGCCCGCTCTGCGAGGAACCCACCGCGCTGCGTCAGCGCGCTTTTTCCACGGAACATCCCGGCGTTAATAGACTCAATCGGCACGGGGCGACCCAGAACATCGGCGCTCTCGTAGTTGGCAAGCGTAACAACACACTCTTTCACGCCGTTAAACTGCGCCGCTGTTTTGCGGATTGCGCTCACAATCTCCTCATCCTTCAACATCGAAGCCGCCGAGCGATCAACGATAAAATGCAAGTAGGGAAGGCGCTGCGTTTGCGGCAGTTGCTCCGCTGTTTTCGGACTCAGTAAGACGGCGCTCGCCCCATCGGACGTCAATGTGAGGCAGATTCCCGACACAGCAGGTTCTCTTCGCCACTGCCGCTCGCCAATCGTGATGGCAGGTTGCAACGCTGTGGGATAGAAAAACTCGATCTCCACCTGGCGTTCTTCGTGCGCGGCAAACGGGAAGATGCGTAGTTCGATGGAGTTCGGAGCGGAATAGACCAGGATGCCTGGATCGCGATTTGAGCGCTCGTCACGGATTTTTTGATAGACCCAAAGCGCCGTCTTTTTTTCAAAGAGTCTTCCAGCCATCCGCTCCTTACCGATTTTCAGCCAGAAACCGGAGACGAAGACGCCGTCGGGGATATGGATATTTGTCACGAACTCACCCTGGCTCGCGCCGTTGTTGCGCATATCCAGCGTGAGCGTCGTCCGTTCGCAATCGCCCTCGGACACGCTATTCGCCGTGAGATTGGTCAGCGCAATGTTTGATGACGGGGGTTCGGCGGCGCGCCGACTTTCGCGCATCGGGCGAGTGCGCTGGGCATTGCCTCCGAAAATCGTCACGCGGTCGGGCTTTGCCGATGCGAGATCGTGCCCGAAAAACGCGCGCGCCATCTCGCTCATTTTGTCGTCGGGCAGGACGAGGTTGTCGAATACGGCCCAGTTGTAGAAGTCGGAGAGAAATGGCTGATACGCGCCCGCTTTGAAATCGCGCAATCGCTCCAGGCTACGCTGCACGGCAGAGCGGCTGCCGCTGAAGCGGTCCGCCAGCCGGTAATCGGGGCTGTAAATGTAATCCATCGCGTGCCGCAACACGGTGCGGTCAATCACCGCCTGTGTGATCGTAATGGCAGGCAGGATAGCCAGTGCGAGGGCGGCGAGGAGGGCGGGAATGAAGCGTTTACCTTCACGGGATTCAAAGCCATAGCCATCGAGAATCCGCTGGCCATGGACAAGGAAGAGAGCCGTTGGCGTAAGAACGAGAAACCCGGCTCCCATGATGATGATCGCGGGAATAAAGAGCGGCAGGAACGGCAGAAAAACGAAGAAGAAATAGAACGTGAACGGAAAGAGAGCGCACTGGGCCAGCCAGACGAAACGGCGCAGCCGTGGGTTATTGAAATCGGGCAGCAGCAAAAGGCAGCCGTTCACGAGCGCCAGGGCGTACACCGGCCAGCCTTGGAAGTCCGCCGGAAAGGGAATGCGGGAATTGAGCCACAGCCCGCCGATGGGTCCGGCAAGCCCAACAAGGAAAGAGAGAATCCCGAGTGCAACGGCACCCTTCCTGCGGATCGCGAGATACCCACCGACGCAAGCTCGCGTCACACCGGCCACCACGATGACACTCGAACAAAGGAAAGTGACCGCGATGACAACCCCAAGAACTTGATTGTCACCACAATGAATGAATCGGGCATACCGTGTAAATAGCAGCCAGAACAACGGCGGCCCGAAGAGCGCCAGCGCAACCACGCCAACCTCACGAGCGATCGAGATTTGGATGTCGATGCACGCCAGCCTCACTGTGGCGTAAAAAATCACCGGCATCATCAATGTGAACTGATAGTAGAGAAGTTGCTCGGGCGGCAGAATCCATGTGGAAACAGATGCCGGGATCAGCGTGTTTCCAATCTGCCATGTAAACAGCCAGAGGTAGAGAATCGGCGCGATCAACAATAGCCAGTTCAGGCTCCAGGGAATAAATTTACGCCTCGCGTGAAAAAGCAGTGCCAACGCGCCAACGCCAAGAATCAGCCCCAGTTCAAACGCGCCGATCCGGCCCGCCATGTTCTTCTGCCATGGAGCGCACTCGCCCGAAGCAATCCAGAACGCCCGCAGGTTGACGAGCAGCAGGACCAACTGAGGCAACACGCTGATCCACAGCAGAAGGAGCGGCTTTTTGATCGTATCCGGGAGCAGCGGCTTGCGCAGCGGGGCAATGCGGGGGGAGTCATTGGCATCCATGATGCACGGTATTTAGCACGAATCCTGGCTGTCGTAAGCAAAAACCAAAAAAACGCTCATGAATGATCTCACACCTCCCTCTTTCATCTTTGAGATTGCTCCATCTCCCCCCTTTTGTAGTCTCAAAGTTCAACGTGAAAAGACTGCAACTGCTGGCATTGGCCTAATTCCATGAAAGCTGAATTTATTAACGAAGACTTCCTTCTCGAAAGCGGGGCGGCGCGCAAACTTTACCATGGCTATGCCGCGGAGATGCCAATCATCGATTATCATTGCCACTTGTCCCCGGCGGAGATCGCGCAGGACAAGCGCTGGGAGAACATCTCCCAGATTTGGCTGTATGGAGATCACTACAAATGGCGGGCGATGCGGACGGCGGGCGTTGACGAACACTACTGCACGGGCGCGGCCTCGGATTGGGAGAAGTTTCAGAAATACGCCGAGGTGGTCCCGAAAGCCCTGCGCAATCCGCTCTACCACTGGACGCATCTCGAACTGAAACGCTATTTCGGCATCTCCGACCGCTTATTGGGGCCGGAAACGGCGGAATCGATTTACAACGACTGCAATCGCGTAGTGCTTTCGCCGGATTTTTCGTGCCGCTCGCTGATGAAGAAATCGCGGGTCGAGGTGGTTTGCACCACGGATGATCCGGTGGATTCGCTGGAACATCACATCGCCATTGCGAACGACGCTTCCTTTAACGTCCAGGTGCGCCCCACGTGGCGGCCTGACAAGGCCTTCGCGGTGGACAAGCCGGAGGTCTTCGGCGCATGGATGCCCAAGCTCGCGCAGGCGGCGCGGACAGACATCGGAAATCTGGACTCCTTTCTGACCGCCCTGCGAAAGCGGCACGATTTTTTCCATGCAAACGGTTGCCGCCTCTCTGATCGCGGCCTTGAGACGATTTTTGCGGAAGATTGCACGACTTCGGAGGCGGCGGCCATTTTCGACACGGCGCTGGCTGGCAAGGCGCTTGCGCCCTTGGAAGTGCTTCGCTTCAAGGCATTCATGCTGCACGAACTGGCCATCATGGATGCCGAGAAAGGCTGGACCCTGCAACTGCATTACGGCGCGTTGAGGAATAACAACGCGGCCATGCTCCGCAAGATCGGACCCGATACCGGCTTCGATTCCATCGGCGACTGGCCGGTGGCGGAGGGGATGTCGCGCTATTTCGACCGGCTTCAACAGATTGGAAGGCTTCCCAAAACGATCATCTACAACCTCAATCCTCGCGATAACGAGCTGGTGGCAACCATGATCGGCAATTTCCAAGACGGCAAGACGACTGGAAAAATGCAGTTCGGGAGCGGTTGGTGGTTTTTGGATCAGCTCGACGGCATGACCCGCCAGATCGAGGCGCTGTCACAGCTCGGTCTGTTGAGCCAGTTTGTCGGGATGTTGACCGACAGCCGGTCTTTCCTTTCCTACACGCGACATGAATATTTCCGCCGCTTGCTTTGCAATATCCTTGGAGGAGAGATCGTTCGCGGGCTGATCCCAAATGACATCGGCCTCGTGGGCAGAATGGTGCAGGACATCTGCTATTATAACGCGAGAAACTATTTCGGATTCTTCCCGGATTCAGAGGAAAAGCGTTGAGGGAAGAGAGGCATGAGCGCGACATCGGCGGTTTGCTAAAAAAAGAACCCCAGCCTTTCGACCGGGGTTAAATTGTGAGCATGAATCCGAGTGGTATGATCACTTCCAGACTGGGATTCTGCTCGATGGACGCAGGCGAACCCGCATCACAAGTAACAGACTACACTCACAAAAAGGTTTGTAAACCATTGTTCTTACCCTTTTCTACGCCCCCTCTTGACGTTCACCAATGAAAACGCTTTAATTCCCATCAATTACAACGCTTTTCAACCGCTCTTTACAAACAGCCTAATCCATCGACTCTCTAGATAATTTATCAGATGAAGAACATCCAATCAGGACAGGAAGGCAAAAAGGAATTAATCAACCATATATTGGCGCTTTTCCTTTTAGGGTTGATGATCGTTATTGAATTAGCAACGACGGCGACAGTTTCTCCGCTGATCAGTATGTTGTGTTTCGGGTTTTTTGCATACCGAATGCGTCCAATGTCCGTAGCAGTCTGGGTCGTCGTTTTCTCGCTCACGTCGCTCTATTTCCTTCTCTTTGCAGTGCCAGTGCCGGGGATGCCTATCGACCGAACAACCGCGCTAATTCGCTTTTGGACTGTTATTGTGGGTGGAATCGGTGCTGTCATTCTGAGTTTTGATAGGAATAAGGGGATAGATGGCTATCTCCAGACGATACGTATTTTGGAAGAACTACCGACGCCGGTGATTATCTCGGATCCCGATGGGGGCGTTGTATTCATGAACAACGATGCGATCAAGCTTCTGGATATAGCAGCCGAAGAAGTGAAAGAGGCTTCGTATTTTAGTTTTATAGTGGCTGCAGAGAAGGGAAAAACGGTTCAGAGGTATTTTGATTTTGTGAGTTCCAATCAAGCCGCCCTTCATGATTTTGCCATCCAAATTATAAAGCCGAAACCCATGGAAATACAGACCACCCTCTTTGCGATCCAAGGGAATCATGCCAGATGGGTGGCGACGGTTTTTCCGACAACTCTCACCAAAGACTGAGCAACTGCTCGGAAAACCGATTACTAATGATTCGCTTTTAACCGACTACAAATGAACCTTGCCTCCAAAATCCTATCTGTAGGATCAAATCCCGCCATGCTGTTTGCCTATATGCGCTGGGTTGCTGCAAGGCTTTTCTTCGGCAGACCGTCGCGGCATACTCTACCCGGTGGAGCACGAATTGGTGATGAATCCCTGTCTTCCATCATCATTCCGCTGAAGGGCGTGAAAACATTTGAAGTGTTCTTGCCGCTGATGTTCGAACGAGAAGCCAAGCTTTTTGGCAAACATGGCTTATCATTTGATGCGAGTAACCAACAGGTCATTATTGTCCCTCGATCCAACAGAAGCCTCATCGGCACCATGAATGAGGCGAAGTTATTGATTCAGGATAGCGTTTATTGCGACTGTGACCACGTTGGCGTCATCGACTGCGAAAGCCTGGAGCATTCACTCAATGAGACACCTTATTCCCGAATTGGCTACGACACGCCGGATATGAGGTTGCAGAAAATGATCATGGGGTAGAAACCGTAACCACTCTCTGAAACCTCCAGAGTATCATCCTACCGTGAAGCTCACCGGTAGGAAGTGCCCCGCCTATCTGAGTTCTCCAGCACCGCCAGATACTGTAACCTTATCGGGTACTGGAAGCGTTTTCAACCCCTTGGCCGACGCTTTTCACGTCTTGGCCTGCGCCATGAAGCGTGTGGCATGCGGAAATTGTCAAAATCGAGCCCAGCGCCAACATTGTAATAAGGAAGTGTTTCATAAGTTTTAAGTAATGCTTTGTTTTTTGTTATTGATGGCAAGTTGTTCACCATCACTTTCAGGAGAACATTACGTGATGGGCAGTATTTAGCTATGGGGTGTTACCCTACCCATTCCGCGACAACTTATTTTTTCGTAGCGGTGAATTGATGATCAAAATACGCAGATCGCTGCGCTACATACGGGTCCAAAGTTGCATTCATGAGGCTGTCATATTCTTCGATATGCAAAGAGGTGCCGTTGACCGTTTTCAGCCCTGTCGCGCCGACCGTCACCACGAGCGGAATATCGAGATACCATGCTGGATTTAGCGCCGTATCACCTGCCATTCCCACAGTTCCACGAAGGCTGGCGGGGCCGAGAGCCGGCCAGATCAGGTATATGCCGTTTGGAATCCGATAGACAGCGAGCGTCTGATCAAAATCTGCAGGCTGCACCTTAAGTTTCCAATGCGTTGCGGGATCAAAAAGTCCAGCGACGCCTACCGTCGAATTGACCACAAACCGGGCCGTCTCAATCCCCGCACTTTTGAACCGGGCTTCAAGCACATTATTAACGACCCGAACTGGATAGTTCAAATTGGTAAAAAGCCGGTACACGCACATTCTAAAGGGCTTGGGTGCCACGGTCCGATAAGCTTTTGAAACAGGCCGTAATGCCCGCCGATAGAGCCAATTATTGAAATGGAAGAACGTCCGGTTTATCGCTTCCAAGGGATCGGATGTTTTGGACTTCGCGGGGCCGCTATCCGCTGCAAAAGGATCCTTAAATTCCGCCTTCTGATCCCCATCTGTTGGTTCATTTTCCTTGGCAAACGCCGAGCATGAAAGCAGCAGCATGGAGATAATAACAGATATTGGTTTCATAGGATTGTATTGGTCGCTGGCTGCTTGGACTTGATCTCTTTGAGGAGTCCACTGAAAGAGGACTTCGCAATCACCGCATCGAACTGATCGCGGTAGTTTTTGACGAGGCTGACGCCTTCAATGACGACATCATAAATCTTCCAATCCTCAGCAGAAGGAGCCTTTTCCATTCGGTATTCGATGGGATGCTCAACTTTTGCCTTGGTTGTCAGCACAATTTTTACCGAGGCATAATTATCGAGAATTTTTTCTCCTTGGTAATCGACATGATCCAAATCGTTGTAATAAGTCGCTATTTGATCTGCATAGTTATTCTTTAGAAATTCACTGAATAATTTGACGAACTCCGCTTTTTCAGCGGGTGTTCTCTCGGTCCAATGGTGACCCAGGCAAGCGCGGGCGCTCTGCTCCCATTCAAACCTCTTCTCCATTTCAGCGCGGACCAATTGACGCCGTTCATCCATTTTAGCTTCACCCTGCACCTTTGGATCTTTGAGAAGGAGTAAAACTTTTTCAGTGGTTGCTTTCATCTCCTGCATCGGGCTCTCGGCTTGTGCAGCGATGGCAGAGAGCAGGAGAATCGCAAAAATAGAAGTGTATCGTTTCATAAATAGAGTCTGTTTTTTCAAACTAGTTGGCGGGTTTCGATAGGTTTCCTTGCACATATTTTGAGATCAGCCCTTCCAAATCCATGGCGGGTTGGGTGTCCCGAAGCCTCCCTCCATCGAGAATCGGCTGATCGTCCGCTCCGGGCGTGACTTCGATATATTTTTCACCGATCATTCCTTTGGTTTTGATCGAGGCAATGGCGTCCTTTTGCAAAATTACGCCGGCTTGGATCGTCATGGTGACTTTGGCCTCGTAATCCTGAAGGGTGATGAGTTTCACACGTCCGATTTCCACCCCTGCAATCAAGATGGGCGAACCGCTTCTGATCCCGCTACAATTGCTGAAAACGGCCAGTACTTCATAGCCTCTGGAGACAAACAATTCATTCCGGGCAATACGGATGCTCAGAAATGCCATGCATAGAATGCCGATTGCCATAAACAGTCCCACACAAAATTCAAATTGGTGTTTTTTCATAATATTTAAATAGAAGTTAGTAGTGTATTGGTCCTTCGGGCTTTCCGTGGACAAATTGGTCAATCACAGCGTTTTGGGTGGTGAGGATCGTCTCCGGGGTTTCTACTGCGACGATTTTTCCCTCGTAGAGCATCGCTATTTTCTGAACGATGCCGAAAATCTCCGGGATTTCATGAGATACCAATATCCCCGTAAGATTAAGCCGCTTATGGACGGTATCGAAGAGATGCAAAATGGAGTTTACTGCAACTGGATCCAGCCCAGTAGTTGGTTCGTCAAAGAGGATAATCTCGGGAGTGCGCACCAGCGTGCGAGCCAGAGCGGCCCGCTTGAGCATGCCTCCACTCAATTGTGCCGGATATTTATTCTCGGCGCCCTTAAGCCCCACCAATTCCAACTCCTCCAGCACCTTGATGCGAATTTTGGATTCGCTCAAATGTGTCTTTTCACGCAAGGGAAACGCGACATTATCAAAGACCGTTTCAGAATCAAATAAGGCACCACTTTGGAAAACGTAACCGATGCGGCTGCGAAGCGCCTCCAATTCTTTGTCGCCGGGCGAATCAAAGTGCACCACCTCCGGGCGGATTAAAGTGCACCACTTTGGACGCGGTGTTTTTCTAGCTGGGGTTGGTTAGTGGGTGCAAGGTAATTAGC
>Ga0118677_10005935_pt1 | contig 21063 bp, 22 predicted proteins | sample AliMusrvi5mmetaG_FD_86154 | JGI IMG/M metagenome (GOLD analysis project Ga0118677, IMG submission 86154)
TCTGGTCTGGGTGTGGATCTTCTTGGGAATCCTAATTGGTTGCTTGATCCTAAATATGCAACGCTAAGTGCTGGCTGGTTCTTTAATAAAAAAGGCTTAAATAGCTTGGCAGATACGCAGGATTACGAGACAATGACCAAACGAATCAACGGTGGTTTAATTGGATTAGATGACCGTAAAGCCAAGATTGCTAAAGCTTTATCTGTATTAGGGTAAACCATGCCATTACAAAAACTACAATTTCGTCCTGGACTTAACCGAGAAGGTACTGACTATTCTAACGAAGGTGGTTGGTATGATGGAGATAAGGTACGTTTTCGTTCTGGTTTTCCAGAAAAAATTGGTGGCTGGGTAAAACAATCTACTGCTACTTTTATTGGTATTTGCCGTTCTATGTGGGCATGGTTAGATGGCGATTCTGGCGTTGGATCTAGTTATATTGGATTAGGAACCAGTAAAAAATATTATATTGAAAAAGGCGGTAGTTTTAACGATGTAACTCCTATTTTTACAACTGGTACATTAGGATCTAATCCTATAGCATCTACTTCTGGTTCTGCTATATTTAAGATTACTGATACATCTTATAGCCCAAATTTAGGTGATTACCTTATTATTTCTGGTGCTAGTTCAGTAGGTGGGGTAATTCTTAGTGGTGAATACTATGTTACTTCTATTAGTAGTGCTACTGTATATGCTGTTACTGCTACGGCTACGGCTTCTTCTAGTGCTTCAGGCGGTGGATCTGCAGTCATAGTTCAATATGAATATCCTATTGGACTAGATGTAGAAACTTCTGGTCTTGGCTGGGGTGCTGGACAATGGTCTCCTACTATCCCAGTTACCCTTGGAACTAACCCATTTTCTTCTACCAGCGGTAGTGGAACAGTTGTTGTTTCGCAAGCATTACATGGATTTACAGCAACAGGCCAATATGTAGCGTTCTCAGGAGCTACGACTTTTAATGGTATTCCAGCACCTATGCTGAATAATACCTTTGCTATCACTACTTTAACTGCCAGCACTTACAGCATTCCACTTCCTAGTTCATTTGTAGCAACTGCTACGGGTGCTGGTGGTGGTACTACCGTTATTGCATATCCACAATATGGCACTCGTGGATGGGGTACTGCAGCTTCTTCTGGAATAGCTAATCAATTAAGGCTATGGTCTAACGATAACTTTGGAGCAGATCTTGTTATTGCTCCTCGTGGTGGGCAAATATACTATTGGCAAGATTCTAACGGTGTAGGAACTAGGGCAGTATCTTTAACTACTTTGGCAAACAATGCCAGCTATACAGGATCAGCTGTTCCATCAGCTACTTATCAAGTTATTACTTCAGCAATCCAAGAGTTTGTTATTGCATTTGGATCTAACTCTTATACAAGTGGCACATTTAACCCTTTATTAGTTCGCTGGTCTGACCAGGCCAATCCTTATCAATGGGTTCCCGCAGTTACTAATCAATCAGGTGAGTTCCCACTAACTAATGGTTCATTCATTATGGGGGCTAGAGCTACCCGCCAAGAAATCCTTGTTTGGACTGATTCATCCATTTACTCCATGCAATACATCGGAGCACCTTATGTTTGGGGATTCCAAATCTTGATGGATAACATCTCGATTATGTCTCCTAATGCAATGGTTACGGTAAATAACGTCACTTATTGGATGGGTAATGAAAAGTTCTATATGTACTCAGGACGGGTAGAAACCCTACCCTGTTCATTAAGACAGTACATTTTTGACGATATTAACCAAGATCAGGCTTATCAAATATTTGCTGGCGCAAATGAAGGTTATAACGAAGTTTGGTGGTATTACGTCAGCAACTCTAGCGGTAGTACACAAATTGATAAATACGTTATTTATAATTATTTGGATAAAGTTTGGTATTACGGCAATTTAAGCCGTTCTTTCTGGTTGGGAACAGGTATTCAACAATACCCAATTGCTGCTGCTTATACACCTAGTGCAGCATTTACAGGATCTATATCAGGAACTACCCTTACTGTTTCTAATTTATCTTCTGGGGCTATTACTGTTAATGCTTCATTGGTTGGATCTGGAATTTCAAGCGGAACAGTAGTTACTTCTTTTGTTACGGGAACTGGTGGAGTTGGTACTTATACAGTTAATTACAATCAAACTGTAGCTTCCGAAAGCATGACCATTACTGGCGGTGTAGGACAGCTTTTAAACCATGAAGTTGGTGTAGATGACGTATCAGGATTAACCCCTTTACCTATAGATTCTTATGTTCAGTCTTCTGATTTTGACATTGGCGATGGACACAACTTCGGTTTTGTTTGGCGTATATTGCCTGACGTTAACTTTAACGGCTCTAATGTTAACCAGCCAACTGTAACTATGACTATTCGCCCAAGGGTAAACTCTGGTACAGCTTATGGTCAAGCCGATAATCCTGCCGTACAAAGCGCACAAGACTATAGCAAAGTAGCGGTCTATAACGTCCAGCAATTTGATGGTCAGGTATATACCCGTCTTAGAGGCCGTCAACTAGCCTTTAGGATTGAATCTAATACCCTTGGCGTTGCTTGGCAGTTAGGTAGTCCTCGTATCGACATTCGCCCAGATGGACGTAGATAATGGCTGTTAGTCCTTTTCCAGCTCCAACACCAGCAAAAGTCATTACTTTACGGGCTTCTAAAGCCCCTAACTTACCTATTGGACCAGTTGAATATACCCAGCAATATCAGGATCAAGTACTAAACGCTTTACGGCTGTACTTTAACCAAATAGATAACTTTACCCAAGGGGCTACTATTCCACCTTCTGGGGTTACTGGAAATAGACCTGTAAGTACATTACAGACTCCTGTACCAATAGGCTATTTGTACTATGACACTACCCTTGGAATACCAATTTGGTGGAATGGTGCTAATTGGAAAAATGCTAGTGGAACTACGGTTTAAATGATAAACTTATTGCCAAATAACCTTAAAAGGCTACTATGGGTTTTCTAGGTGGACTTGCTAATGTAGCTGGGCTACAAATGGCTAATATTGAAGCCAATCCAGAACAGGCTGCTGTTGGTGCAAACACGCCTGAATCTACTTATGCCATGAATAAAACCGTAGCTCCGACTATGGATAAGCACTATACGCCTACAGTCAATATGATGGGTGGTGCTACACAAGGTGAAATGCAGCAAAACGCTGCACAGGGATACGATAATACGGGTCCAATGGCAGCTAATGCAGTAGGTAATGCAGCAGCAATGTACTTTACTGGCGGTGCTGCTACACCTCTTGTAGCTGGTCAAATGGCTGCAGATCGTTATTCAGCGAATAATCCAAATTCAAATTTTGACCGTGAATATAACGGCAGAGTATTAGCTGCAAATGCTAATGTAAATGCTGGCATTAACCAACAGTTAAATGCTGGTGTAAATCAAGGAATGGCAATGAATAGTTACGCTAAAGGCGGTTTATCTGCTGCTGCTGAACACTTAAAACGTCATGGTCGTGGACCAGACGATACTTTGGTTCATATGAGCCGTCAAGAAGTTGGTGCATTGCAACAAATAGCTAAAGCTCATGGTGGATCTCTTACTATTAATCCTTCAACAGGTCTTGCAGAAGCAGGATTCCTAAGTACTATTCTTCCTATGGCTGCTGGCGCTTTAGCCGTAGCTACAGGCCAAGTAGAGTTCCTACCTTTAATTGCTGCTGGTGTAGGTGCAGCAGACTACGCTATGACAGGAAGCCTACAACAAGGTTTAATGGCTGGTTTAGGTACTTGGTCAGGTGGCAATTTAGCTGGCGGTTTAATGGAAGCTGGAGCAGGACTTGGTGCAGAAGCAGCAGGAACAGCAGCAGCAAATGCAGCCCCAACAGCAACTACAGAAACATTAGGCAGTATTGAAGAGGCACTTCCTCCTCCTCCCCCACCGCCAACAGTAGCAGGAGCACCAGTAACACCAACTCCTGGATTGCCAACTCCGCCAACTTCAGCAGCAAATGCTGGTGAAATGCTTAAATCAGGAGCAATGACTCCAGAACAATATTCAAATTGGGCTGAAAAATATGCTCAAGGATATGCTGCTGCTCCAGTTCAATCGGCTGCTTCTAATTTAGCAGCAGGAGCAGCAAGCCCATCTGCTTGGGGCAATACCATAATGAACAATAAAATGGCTACTCTTGGAGTAGCTGCACCATTGTTAATGGGTAATAATTTTCTAGGTAAACAAAATACTGTTCCTGGATTGCCACAACAAAAGAATCCTTTTGGAATGAAAGAAATTCCTAAAGATGCTAATGGTAATCCTATCTTTAATGCTAGTTTGCCAGCACCTCCAAGCCCAGCTTATAAACCTACTTACCGCGATTATGTAGCTAATCCCTACACTCCAGTAGGTTCGGCTGATGGTGGCTTGATGCAGGATAAATTAGACTATGCTGGCGGTGGTATGTTCCCTGGAAGCCAGATTGATAAAACTCAGTATGCTGAGTCACCACAGATGCCAGCCAGTATGCAACAGACTATGGCTGGTTATGATCCAATGACTAACCCATTGACAGGTGAAGAAGTCCAGCATATGGCTGATGGCGGTCTTCCTTATATTCAACAGGCTCAAAATCAACCAGCTACTTCTAATGGATATACCCCAGCTGGATCTGGTAGTACTTATGGTCAAGGTCAGTATTCACCTCAAACGGCTGCAGCACAGCCTATGGAAGGTGGATTGCCAATGTTGAATCAAATGAATCCATTTACTCAGCAAGGTATGCCTCCTTCACAAGGTGTTCCTCAAATGAGTACACCTCAGATGCCTCCACAGACTAACTTTGCTATGGGTGGTGTAGCTAAGTACTCTGGTGATACAGACTATGGCAGCATGGTTTCTGGCATGAGAGATGTTGAAGAAGGCATAGATATGGCTACGAAACGTAGAACGCAGCCTGTACAACATAATCCAGAAGTTGCTATTGCCCCAGATGAAGCAAGTATTGCTAATTTAGATGCATATAACCGTACTTTGGCATTGCATAAAAATAATTTAACTGCATCCCATGTTAAACCACCTAAAGGTCTTCCACAGGGCGCGGTGCTGGGTTCAATTGACTTAACTCCAGCTGCACAAGCTGCTGCGGAAGCACAGGCTAAACAGTCTATTGCTGGAGATCAAGGAACTCAAGAAGCTAAAGAAGGTGGCGTTATTGGTATGGCTTTTGGCGGTATATCAAGTGCAACACAAACTGCCCCAACAGGGCAAGGATTAAATCCACAAATTCAAGGTGGAATATATGGTGATTTAGCTAGAACAATATCCCCAATAATGTCACAACAACCACAAAATAATTCATTTGTTGCTTCACAGCCTAGTATGCAAGGCCATATATATCAGCCTAGTTATGCAAATTATGGACAGCCTTCTCAAGGTATTCCAATGCCAACTAGAGGAGCTGCGATTCCTTCTCAAGGTTATGCAATGGACCCATTAAAAATGCAAGGTTCTCCAGCATATAACGCTTATCAAGCTGCTCAACAAGCTGAAAGTCAACGTATTGCAGATTATGCTGCTCAAAATTTTGGATTGGCATCTGGTGGTTTAAGTGGTTACGCTAATGGTGGAATGTCTAATTTAGGTGGCTATTCAGATGGTGGTCATTTACTTAAAGGGCCTGGCGATGGAGTAAGTGACTCTATTCCAGCTACAATTGGTGGTAAACAGCCAGCACGTTTGGCTGAAGGTGAATTTGTAATACCAGCCCGTATTGTTTCTGAACTTGGTAACGGATCGACAGATGCTGGAGCCAAGCGTTTATATGCAATGATGGATCGCATTAAAGCAAAAAGAGCAAGTACGAAAAATATTGCAGCAAATACGAAAGCATATAAATACCTACCAGCATGATTACTTATGAAGATGTGGATGGTTTAAAGTTTATTGGTGAATTGGAAAAGATATTTCCAGAACATTATGAAGAGTTAAGTGTTACAAAAGAATTTGCATTAGAACCAGACTATGATGCCTATCGTAGATTGGGAGAAGCAAAAATGTTGCGGTGCATTACTTGTAGATATTTTGATGAATTAATTGGCTATGTAGTATTTATTGTTAGCCCTCATTTGCATTACAAGTCATGCGTTACTGCTATTGAGGATATTTATTATGTAAAAAAAGAATATCGCAAAGGCAGAGTAGGAATTATGTTATTTAAGTATGCTGAAAAGGTGCTTAAAGAACGTGGAGTACAAAGGATTGTGATGCACACTAAGGTGCATTTAGACAATTCTAAGTTGTTTGAGTACTTGGGATACAAGATGACAGATAAAGTATTTTCAAAGATGTTGTAAGGAAAATTATGAGTTATTCAAAACGCCAGCTATACGCACTAGGGGAACCTTTAGGTGATTCCGTTACCCGTTCTAAAGTAGGCGGAGGAAGAATTTATGGCGGTGGTGGTGGTGGTGGTAGTCCTGCTCCAGGCCCTACCAATACAACAGTAACAAATACCAATATTCCTGACTATGCACAGCCATATGTCAGCAATATGCTTAATGCTGCACAGGCACAGATTTATACGCCTGATATGACAGGTTTTAATGCTTACACTCCTTACAGTACTAATCCAACAGATTATGTAGCTGGTTTTAGCCCACTACAGCAACAAGCCCAGTCTTCTGCTGCTAACCTTCAATTGCCAGGTGCAATGGGTGCAGCTCAAGGATTAACTGCTGCTGGAACATTAGGCGCGTTTGGTGCTGGACAGAACTACGCTAACCAAGCTACCGATCCTAATGCTATGCAAGCATATATGTCTCCGTATGAGAACAATGTTATTCAACAACAGTTATTAGAAAACCAACGCCAATATGGTATTAAAGGTGCTGGAGAACAAGCAGCTGCGACTTCTGCTGGAGCATTTGGTGGTACTCGTGAAGCGTTAATGAATGCTGAAAATACCCGTAACCAGAATACTGCGGGTAATCAGATCGTAGCCCAAGGTTTACAAAATGCATTTCAAAATGCTCAACAAGCTCAACAGTTTGGTGCAAACCTTAATTTACAAGGTACACAAGCTGGCTTACAGGGTGCTAATCAATTAGGTAACTTAGGTAATCAACAGTTAGCTGCCCAGCAAAGTATTCTTGGAACTCAGAATACGCTTGGCGCACAACAGCAAACTAATCAACAGAACGTCATTAACCAAGCTGTTCAGAACTATGCTACTGCCCAGCAGTATCCAATGCTGCAGTTAGGTATGCTCAACTCTATGTTGCGTGGCCTACCAATGCAACAGTCTTCTACCCAGATGTATCAAGCTGCTCCAAATGCTGCCTCACAATTGGCTGGACTTGGAACCGCTGGTCTTGGATTGGCTGCAATGTCAAAAGCTGGCGGTGCTGCTAGTGGTGGATTAGGTTCAGATATTGCTAAGTACGCTCCAGGTGGCGCGATTCCTATGAGCATGATGAGCAATCAACAGCTTCAAGGAATGCAAAAAAGCCAAGCTGCTACCCCTATGCAAAAACTGATTGCTCCAGGAATGGTTCAAGAAAATCAACGCATTCAAGCTAACCCAGAAGCTGCAAAAATGTTAGCTCAAACAACGCCTCCTCCACAGATGCCAGGCGGTATGCCACCTCCACAACAGGTAGCCCAGATGCCACAAACTCGCGCTGGTTTAGGTGCTATTGGTACTGGCGATATGGTTCCAGAACACTTTGCTAGTGGTGGGATTATGTCATTTGCTGATGAAGGCCAAGTTCCAGAAGCTAAGACTAATCCAGTAGATGATGCATTGGCTATGTATGCTGATAAGAGTGGCAAAGTAGACTTAAACAAAGCTGCTCTAGCCCTATTAGGCCAAGCTCAAACAGGTAAACAAGCTATTTCTCCAGAGCGCGAACAACTTTTAAAAGGTTTAGAAAGCCAGCATGAAAACCAAAATGCTCGTTTACTAACCAAGATGGGTATTGGAATGTTACAAGGTACATCTCAATATGCCCTGCCTAATATTGGTAATGCAGCTGCATCAACTATGGCTTCTTATGAGAAAGATTTAGCTAACGAACAATCTGTTAAACAGCAATTGGCTAAATTAGATGCTGAAGGCGCGACTAAAGATGATGTTCGCAGACTTTCATTAGCTGGTACTTTATTGCAGATCCAAAACAACAAAGATATGAAGACGGCTGCTTTGGCTAATGCTCCAAGTTCAGAAGATCGTGCATTAACAAGAGCCATGACTTTAGTTAACAATGATCCAACCATTAAATCATATGAAAAAGAAAAAGTTGCATCTGGTGCTCAACCTGGATCTCCTGAGTATGATTATTGGGAACAAAAAATTTCAAAACGTCAAATGCAAATTTATCAAACAGCAGGTGTAACTGTTCCAGAAATTAAACCAGATACAACTCCATATCCTAAACCAGAAGAAAAACCAGGATTCTTTAGTGGATTATTTGGCAGTTCAAAACCAGAAGCACCAGCAGGACCAAAAGTAGTACCATTTAGTCAACTTCCAACTTAGGGCTACCTATGCCTATAGATGTGCAAATGCCTGATGGGACAATCATTAGTGGTGTCCCTGATAATGTAACTCAATCTGATCTTTTAAAAAGGTATCAGGCATACACACCTCCAGCACAAAATGCTGCAGTCCCAGATGAATTAGGCAGATATGATGCCGCCAAACAAGGAAATCAACCTTTTGTTCCAACAGGACAAAAAGAAGCTACTATTGGTAGTCAATTCATGGGCGGTGTTAAACAAGCTGGTTCTGATTACGGAACATTCGTAGAGTCTTTAGGCTCCCAAGAAGCAGCCAATCAAGCTGCTATTGCTGCTGCTAAACGACAAGAAGAAATTCAACGCGAAGTTGGTCATGTATCTGGATCAAAAGAAGTAGGCCAAGCCTATAATAAAAATGGTGTCTTAGCTGCTGCTGGTGAAGTAGCATCACAAATGCCTGGTGCAATAGCATCTAGTGGCGCACAAATGGGTACTGCTATGGCTGGTAACGTAGCTGGTGGTGCAGCTGGATCGGCACTTTTCCCAGGATTAGGAACCGCGTTAGGTGCTTATGCTGGTGGTTTTGCTGCTCTGTTTCCACAGTTTTATTCAGAAAACTTAGCTACTCAAGCTAGAAAAGCCATCGAAAGAGGCGAAAAGGTAGATGTTAGCCGTGTTCAAGCGGGTGTTGCAGCTACTGGACAAGCAGCTTTAGAAGAGGCTGGTGTTGTATACGCTTACGGAAAGAACTTTCTTAAAGGTCTTTTTGGCAAGATTCCTACTACCGCAGCTGAAAAAGAAATTGCTACACAGGCTCTTGTTGCATCTGCTCAATCCACAATGAAGTCTGTTGCTACGGGTATGGGTAAGGTTGCCCTAGAAGAGTCTTTTGTTAACCCAGCACAAGATGTATTAGAACGCTGGCAGTCTGGTCAAGATCTATTTTCTAAAGAAGCTATTGAAGGTTATGGCGAAGCAGTCTATGGAAGCCTACTGCAGTCACCAATGGGTGCTGGTGCTGGATTCCAACAAAACCGCGCAGCCCGTAGAGAATTAGAAGCAAAAGGATTAGATAGAACTGGTAAACCTATAGCCCCACCAGAAGAACCAGTTACTCCTCCAGAGCAAACTGCTCCTACGGCTGCTCCTGTAGAACAACCTGTTCAAGCTGCTCCCCCAGAAGCAATACCACCTGTAGCTCCACCAGAGGCGATCCCACCTGTAGCTCCTCCAATCGAACAACCAAAAGAAACAGGTAATGTCTGGGAGCATATTCAGAACCGCGATAGATCTACTCCAGCTTCGATTGCTCAGATGGCTAAGATTGCCAGCGAACCTGACTATAACCGAGTTAGTTTCTCTAGAGATTATGGATCTGGCGCGCCAGTAATTGCTGGAGATGTAAAATTACCTAAAGGTCAATTAGGCCGTACAGATACGATTACTGGTAGCGATGGCAAACCAGTTACAGTTCAATATGGTGTAGTAGATGCTGGTCAAGTCTTATCTTCCCATAATGCTGATGGTACTAAGAACGCACAGTATTCAGCACCTGATTACACAGGATTTAGAGCCATTACCAACGGGCGCGTAGCTGGATTACAAGCAGCCTATCGTAGTGGCACAGCAGATCAATACAGACAAGCTTTAGTAAGTGATGACTTACATGGTGTAGATAAAGCTGAAATTGACAGCATGAAGAACCCTATGTTGGTTCGTATCATGCCTATGGAAGCAGTTAGTAAAAACATTGGTGATGTTAGCAATACTGGCGCAGGATTAACCTTTAACGCGGTAGAACAGGCCAAGAATGATACCAATCGAGTAGACCTATCTACTATTCAGTTTAATGACAATGGCGAAGTAAGCCCCCAGACTGTCCGTGACTTTGTTAAGGCCATGCCTACAACAGAGCAAGGCAACCTTATTGGCAAAGATAACAATCCTACCAAGCAAGCTGTAGACCGCCTTGAAGCTGCTATATTTCAACAGGCTTATGGTAATGACAAGCTCACAGAGTTAGCCTTCCAATCTCAAGATGAAGAAGCCAAGAATATTATCCGCGCCCTTAACATGGCAGCATCGAAAGCTATTCGTTTAACAGATGCCAAAGAATATGATGTCAGACCATATGTAAACGAAGCAGTAGAGCTGGCTATCAATGCTAGGCGTAATAATGAGAATCTAAAAGAAACTGCCAAGCAAGCTGATATGACAGTCAATCCGTTGTCTATTGATGTCCTATCCATGTTTGCTGATAACCCTAGATCAGCTAAAGCCATTGGCGATAACCTATCTAGGTTGTTTGATGATGCTCATAAAGAAGCCAACAAGTCTGATACTGATATGTTTGGCAATGTTCCAAAACGTCCTGTACATGAACTAGTTCGCGAGTCTCTTGCTCAAACACAACCAGCAGATCTATTTACTGAGCCATCTAAACCAGCTCCTAAAGTTGCCCCTCCTGATACAGCAGAACCTAAGAGTTTCCAAATTAAGAAACCATTGGAAGAAATTGCTGCAGAAATAAGCAAGATGACTAAAGGTAGTCAAGTTGCCCAATGGTTAGTTGATAACGCTCCTAACTCTGCTGCTAAAGCAATTGCTCTACGAATTCTTCCTAACATCAATGCATTAGAAGCTGCTGGTATTCCAGTAAAAATTAGTGTTAGAAATGGTAAAGATAGAAAATCTTCTTATGGATCTTCACAACCTATACTGGTTGGAGCACATAAGATTGGCTATTACAATGTTGAATATAACGGCCTTAATGAAAAAGGTGTAGCTGAAGCATATCCTCCTTCAAGATTACCTACAGGAACGCGCTATAGTACTTTGATGCATGAATTACTTCATGTATTAAGCCAAGTTCAATTAGATACTTTGATTACTAAGAATTTCAAAGGCCCTGAGAAAATTATTCAAAATGAATTGCGCGCTATATTCCGCGCAGTAAAAGCTCAAATTGAATCTGATATTAAAAATCTGCCACGAGCAAACTGGCATCCAGCAGTCTCAAGAAGTCCTGCTTTATTAAAAAACGTAGATGAACTATGGGTGCGTTCTTTAACTGAACATGATTTCCAAGACTACTTATCCAGAATTGACATGGGTAAAAAGACTGCTTTAACTAAGTTAATGGAAGTCTTTAGAAAAGTACTTGGCCTTGATCCTCAATATCAATCAGCACTAGATAAGATAATGAAAGTGTCTGACAGAATATTTGAGCAGACTCCAGCAGATATCAATAGATTAGCCAAACACCTTACGGGTGGTTTTGCATCTATGCCAGAAGAAATTAGCGATCCAATTGTTCAAGATGGATTAGAGCGTCAAGATTTATATGATAGATTTTCACCAAAGTTAAAAGGTCTTTTAGATAAATATGCAGAAGCATTTAAAAATGCTCTTTATGTAGATCAAGGAAGATGGGCTGGTAAAGAAGGGCAGTCTTTAAAAATTAAAGAAGGTCGCGCTGCTAAAGCTTATGAAAAAGCATTTAAAGAAGAGTTTCCAAATTCAAAGATTTCTGCCGATTCTGTTTTGATGTTTGTAAGAAAACAAGGAAGATTTGAATCTTTTGATAAGCGATTTAATACTCTTACAAAACAAGAAGAAGAAGTTGGCAATACTGCTAAACCAGCTGAAGGCCGTAACTTTGAAGGTGAACCTGTAAAGGCTTCTTGGTCATTTCCAGAAGACACTATTAAACATTGGCATGGTGTTAGTGATGCACAGATTGATGACTTAATCTATAAGCTGCAAGATAAACAGATTGACACCAAGCGCGCCCAACAAGCTATTGAAAAGGTAGCTGGTGAGATTGAAGACAATGTAAACGTATACGATAAAGAACAGCTTTACCACGGTAGAACTGCTACTGGTATCCGTGAGTTCTTACTTAATGAATTAATGCCAGCCATTAAAAAATTGAGAGAACTTGGTTTAACTCCAGAAGAGATTAGAGAATATCTGCATAACCGCCATGCAGAAGAGCGTAACAATAAGATGAATGAGATCAATAAGAAAGATCCCATTACTGGCGAAGATAGAAAGACTCCTTGGGAATTACAAGACCGCGCTTCTGGTATTTCAACCAAAGCTGCCAGAGATTATTTAGCGAACCTTGATCCTAAGAAGAAAGCTGCTCTAGATAAAATGGCAGCTCTATTCGATAAGATGGTTGAAGGAACCCAGAAGATCCTTGTAGATTCTGGTGCTGAAACTCAAGAAACAATTGATGCGTGGAATGATACCTATGAGCATTACATTCCATTATTCCGCGTTGAAGAAGACTTTGCAAAGCATAGCGGTATAGGGCAAACAGGTCAGAGTAAAGGCTTTGGTGTTCGTGGTAACTTTGCCAAGCGCGCTATGGGATCTGAAAAAGCTGTTGATGACATCCTTGGAAACTTAATTGCCCAGCGTGAACGCGCTTTGATTCGTGCTGAAAAGATTAAAGTAGGCACAGCTTTATTTGGCTTGACTTTAAAGAACCCTAATCCAGGTGTCTGGATGCCTGTTATTGCTAAAGATATTAAGAACAAGAAAGCCCTGATTGAGAAGCTAAGAGCACTTGGCTTTGACGATGCAGAAGAGATTGTTAATAACATCATGGGCGAACCTCAGACCAGATACATTAGCAAGACCAGAAAGATCGATCCAGATACAGGTTTACCAACTAGCGATACAGAAGAGAACGTCCGTTTAAAAACAGATAACTTAAAACGCTTTGGTGATAACGTATTCCCAGTTCGTATTAATGGGGAAGATGCTTACATATTCTTTAGCAAAACTGACCCTGTAGCACAGCGTATGGTTCACTCCTTGTTGAACCTTGACGCAGATAGTCTTGGAACTATCGAAGGTGTTATCGGTAAGATGACGCGCTGGTTTGCTTCAGTTAATACCCAGTACAACCCAATCTTTGGTGCAGTTAACTTAATCCGTGACGTTAGCGGAGCAATGTTTAACTTATCTACAACTGCTCTAGCTGGTATGCAAGGCAAAGTATCTAGCGGTGTATTCCCTGCAATGCGCGGGATTATGAAAGTCCTACGCGATGAGCGTAAAGGTATTGTCGGGGATTACTCAAAAGATAAATGGGCGCAACGCTTCCAAGAATTTAGAAGAGAAGGTGCTCAAACTGGCTATCGTGATTCTTTAATTCGTACTGATGAAGAAACCGCCATCATTGATAAAGAGTTAGCCAAGATGAAGTCTGGCAATGCTAAGAAAGCATTCTCAGCTATTATGGGCGCGCTAACTGACTTTAACGACATGATGGAAAACTCTGTTCGTTTGTCAGCCTATGATGCTGCCGTAGAAGATGAGTCTAAAGGCGGTAAAGGATTATCTCCTCAGAAAGCAGCCATTATTGCTAAGAATTTAACTGTCAACTTTGATAAAAAAGGCCAGTTATCTGCCCGTATTAACTCTTACTATGCATTCTTTAATGCTTCAGTTCAAGGTACTGCCCGTTTAGCCCAGACTTTAAAAGGTCCAATGGGACGTAAGATTATTGCTGGCGGTATTGGACTAGGAACTATGCAAGCAGTCATGCTGGCTGCTGCTGGATTCCGTGACGATGAACCACCAGAGTTTGTTAGAGAACGAAACTTTATTATTCCTTTACCCAACGGGAAATACATTGGCATTCCTTATCCATTAGGTCTTCATATTCTGCCTAACATTGGTCGTATTACAACTGAATTTATGCTTGGCGGTGGTAAACACGCTGGTACAAAAGTAGCCAATCTAACAGGCTCTATCATGGATGCGTTCTCCCCAGTAGGTAGTTCTGGCCTATCGATGCAGACTGTTCTTCCTACTGTTTTAGATCCTATTGCAGCCTTAGAGTCTAATAAGGATGCTTTTGGTAGGCCAATCTATAAAGAAGACCGCGCCACAAATCCTACCCCAGGTTATATGCGTTCCCGCGAGACAGCTAGTGAAATCAATAAACAGATCTCCTATTTCCTTAATCTTGCTTCTGGCGGTGGTAAGTACAGTAAAGGCTTCCTTAGTCCTACAGCTGATGAACTAGACTACATTGTTGGTCAAGTAACTGGCGGTGCTGGACGCGAACTAATGAAGACTGAACAGGCCATCAAAGCTGGAATTACTGGTGAAGAGCTACCCGCCTATAGAATCCCATTGGCTGGTCGTTTCTATGGCGAAACACAATCAAACGCTGCTGAATCTGCCCGTTTCTATAACAATGTTACGCGCATGGCTGACTATGAGAATGAAATTAAAGGCCGTCAAAAGCACAAAGAGAATGTTGCAGAGTTCTTTAAAGACCATCCACAAGCTAGATTCTGGCAGATGGCTAACACGGTAGAGAACCAAGTCAACGCGCTCAATAAGCAGAAGAAAGAGTTTATTGAAAGAGGCTTACCAAAAGATCGTATTCAACGTCTTGATAATCAAAAGGCTTTGATGATGAAACGATTTAATGAACACATAGCCAAATACGAAGAGTAAAAAAGGGGTAGCCGAAACTACCCCAAGAGGAACGTGAAGGAGCATAGCTCCGCGTTCATTTTATCTCTATCTTTACCATTCCTTTTACTTCTTCGGAAAATATAAATGTTGGTAAAAAGCACCTATCGTTTATTCTTAGAGCATCTGCTACACCATCCAATCCAGACTTAATTGCAGCAACCATGTTATCCGCGTCTCTATGGCGTTTGTCTGGAGGATAGAAGGTTATATCCAACTTTACTTTTGGATCAGCTACGGCCTCTAATTTAGCTTCCAATGTCAAAGCCCAGCAAGTCTGCCGATACACCTTCTTTACTTTAGATTTCTTAGCCCAATGCAAGGCTGCATTTGGTGACAATTCTTTAGGAGGCCAGGGCAAAATTACCGTATTTTTCATGGTCATCTTTCTAAGTTATTGATTTCATTCACTTTGTCACTATAACAGCTGTTATAGTGAGAATTTGCAACAGGTGTAATAATGTAGGTACAACCTATTGACTTATTATATTTTATCATGCAAACTACAGACTGATTAACTGCTAGGAAAATCAATGAAAACTGTTCCCTATACAACTTCAACTGGTATTCAGATTGGAGTACGTTACAACGAATCACCAAAGCCTATGCCAATAGATGATCCTGACATGGAATACATCCAAAGTCTACTGATTCATTCGGGCGCGTGGCATCGTCAAAAAAGAATTGAGCAACTTATTCATAAAGTATCAATCGCTTTATTTTTAATCATTGTTTTCTTTTACATGATGGTGCAGAAATGACAGATCCAGTATTTAACCCATTGCAAGAAGAGATCCTTCGTATAGCTTTTCGTCACCTTGATGAGAAGCTAGGACTCAACAACTTTAACCAAGAGGAATCTTGGAAACGCTTACTTAAACGCATTGAGGAACTAGATGAAAATAACGAATAAACATGGCATTCCACAGACATTTATGAATGTCTTGGATCGTCCCCAATACGATAAGGGTAAGGCTAACCTATCAGCTACCCAGCTATTAAATAGCCCAAAGATCGTGGCCTTAACTAAGAAGTTTGAGGATGAGATTGAAACAGATGCTGCCGATATGGTTTGGTCTTTGTTTGGTTCTGCAGTCCATAACATTTTGGAGCATGGCAAGGATGATAACCACCTTGTTGAAGAGCGTATCCATGCCGAGCATGATGGCTGGCATATCTCAGGAGCCATAGATCTACAGGTTGTTAACCCAAATGGGATCAGCATTAAGGACTATAAGACCACAACAGTATGGGCAGTAATGAATGAGAAGGCCGAGTGGGAACATCAACTTAATATCTACGCTTGGCTAGTAGAAAAGGTTAAGAGAGTAACTGTTACTGATGTAGGGATTGTAGGGATCATTCGGGATTGGACTCGCAGAGATGCTAAGACCCGTGAGAATTACCCACCCGCGCCAATTAAAGAGTTACCTATTCGTTTATGGAGTATGGAGGAAAGAGATGCGTTCATTTCTAGTCGTATTGCTTTACATAGTGCTTGTGACTTTGCTTTGGAAACAGGTGGAACCTTACCCGCTTGTACCCCAGCAGAAATGTGGGAAAAGCCTACCGTGTGGGCAGTCCGTAAGAATGGTAATAAACGCGCTCATTCCCTATACGAAACACCTGAGTTAGCTATCTCTGCAGTAACAGAGTTAGGTGACAACTACGAGATTGAAGTACGCAAGGGCGAGCGTACTCGATGTGAAAACTTTTGCCCAGTAAATACATGGTGTATTCAATATAAAACTTATTTAGAGGAACAAACATGAGAACGGAGTTAGTAAAAATTACGCCAGCAATGGCACAAGCAATGTTAGGAAAGAATGTTAATAACCGCAATCTTTCTGAACGTGCAGTTACTTTGTTGGTAGAAGCTATGAAGGCTGGTGATTGGCAGATTACCCATCAAGGTATTGCGTTTTACGAAGATGGATCGTTGGCTGATGGTCAACATCGGTTAGCTGCAATCATTCGTTTTGGTCATCCAGTTGGCATGATGGTAACTCGTGGTTTGCCTAAAGATGTAGCAATGACTATTGACTCAGGTAGACGCAGAAGCCTGATTGATGGAGTAAAGATTAGTGGTGCTGCTCCTTGGATGGAGGCAAAGCATATTGGTTTAGTTCCTATCATTACTTACCCAAGACGCTTAACTGATGGTGAAAAGGTTAATTTCTTAATTACCATGAAGCCTCATGTAGAGTTTGCTACTCAATGTTTTGTTAGTAATCGCAGGAATTTAACCAGTTCAATCGTTCATGCTGGCATTGCTATGGCTCACTATCACGGAGTAGATGAAGTAAGTTTGATCCGTTTTGGAGAAGTTTTTCTTAATGGCATGATGAGCGACCCAAGTGAAAAAGTAATTATCTTTGCGCGGGAATACTTTTTAAGTAATACCAATGGTGGTGATGTAGATAAGCATGAGAAGTATTTGAAGTTGCAACGTGCTATTCAAGCCTATAACGATGGTGAAAACCTAAAGCGTTTAGCTACACCAAAAGATTCAATTTACAAGGCCGATGGCCTATTTTAAGGAAACGTAATGACTGTATATAAAAAACTGATTGATGCTAGAAACTTGTTGCAGACTGTGCAACTTACAAAGTCTGGTCACAATAAGTTTGCTGGCTATAAGTACTTTGAACTGGGAGACTTTCTTCCTGCTGTTCAAGCTATTTTTAAAGAAGTAGGGCTGGTAGATGTGATTTCATTTGATGCTGAACTAGCTACTATGATGCTGTATGACGTAGAAGGTAGCGGTTGTGTGGTCTTTACTTCACCAATGGGATCTGCTGCTCTCAAAGGTTGCCATGAGGTCCAGAATATAGGAGCCGTGGAAACCTACCAACGGAGGTATTTATATACCACGGCCTTGGCTATTTCTGAACATGACGCGCTTGATGCCACGATGGGTGATGTAGAGCCAGTAAAGAAAGCAGAACCTAAATCTATAACAATTAATGTTGAGCCAAACGAAGCCAAAGTAACAGTTACTAAGAAGCCTATTGCTGGTGAAAAAGGTGAATGGCAGATTGTTGCTCCAGCTAAACCTGATGGTGATGCAAAGGAATGGCTAGAGTTAATCAAGACTTCTTCCCATATGTTGTTAGATCTATGTTCCAACGATGAAGACGTTATGCATATCTTCAAAAAGAACAAAGTCTTATTTGATTTAATTAAGGCTACTGATGCCCTATTCTTTAAAGAAATGATGGCTAAATTTACTGAAACAAAAAACAAATTTAAAAAGGATTAATCATGGCTTTTGAACAAAAACCCAACTCAGGTGCAATGTTTCGCAACACCCAAAAGAAGTCTGACAATCACCCTGATATGCGCGGTGATGTCCATTTAGATAAGACCTTTCTTATCAACATGATGGACAAGTCTAAAGGTGCGCTAGTAAAGATCTCACTATCAGGCTGGTCTAAAGAGTCGGCTGCTGGTAAGAAGTATCTATCCCTATCCGCGTCTGAACCTTGGGAAGGCGATAAACCCAAAGCCGTTGTTGAAGATGATCTCCCATACTAAGGAACTGACATGACTATTAAAAAACGAAGCCGTCCAATCGGTTTAAATAAAAATCTTACCGCGATTGATGATTTTGCTCAAACACTTCAAGAATGGGATGAGTTAGATAAACAAGTTGATTGGGAAGAGGTAGCCAAAAAACAAGAGACAAAGCTAAAAGCATACATTGATGAAAATGATGAGCTGGCAAAAATCTGCATTATGCGTTGGGAAGAGATCCAGCATCTTAAATACCTTGTTACCTACTTGGAAGGCAAACATGAAGACTCTTCAGTTTGAAGCCGTTAAGGTCGCGCTCAAACAAGATAAGACAGGCTATGTTCTGACCTTATCTTTGCATCCTGACGATATCCCAGAAGACTTACTTCGGGATTTCGTTGGGGCGCGTTACCAATGTGTGCTGGTTAGGTTAGGCGGTGATGAAAAGCCAATGGATAAACAGGAAGAGTTTGCTGGCGATAGAGCAATTCGTATTGCTGGCCTACTCTGCCGTGATCCTAAGTTTTGGAAGTATCTTCATTCCGATGATCGTATCTTTGATGAGGATATGGAAGAAGCTACTGAATGGGTTAGAAGCTATCTCAATATTCCATCTAGAGCAGATCTCAAGACTAACCGCGAAGCACAAATTTTATTAGATAGATTACACAGGGAATACAACGAATGGACACAAAAAAACTAATACCTTATTCAGTCTATCTTCCTCAAGAACATTTTCTTAAACTAAAGGAAGCTGCTAAAGGCCGTAAAGCTTCAGTCTTAATTCGTGATGCTATTGGCATGATCCTTGATGGTGGAGATGCCTATACCAGCGGTTATAACAAAGCCTGTAGGGATGCTGTAAAGGTAGTCTACGAATGCCCAGAAGCGCAGATGGTCGCAGTCAAAGGGCGCGATATCGGAGATATATTGGCTGAACGGATAGAACACTTGGAGATCAAATGAGCATAATTGGTGATCCAGAATTTATGGAAGCAGCATTGCAAGAAAAGTTAAAAGATCCAACCAAGGAATTAGCAAAAGAAATATTTCAATTTTTACTTCCAAAAGCAGAAATTGAGATAACAATAATTTTGTCTGCTTTAAGTATGGTTCTTGCTACTGCTGCAGTTGAAGCTAACATGGAAGAAGAAAAGGCCGTATATGCTTTTCGTAAATCCTATGGCAATGCTAAACGAAAATTAAAAGCTATGTTAAGGAAATCAAAATGAAGCTAACTCAACAACAGATAAAAGCAAGAAAGGCTTATAAACGTAGAAAGCAGATTACTTCCAACTCCCCTAACGCGGGAGAATGGATTGCTTTGCGTTTATTGTTTATCTTATTGGCATCTGATGTAAGTAATATTCACCTTCACGATGTTGCTATGACAATGGAATACTTCAATAAACGCTTTGTCAAAAAGAATGTATTTATGGATAGCATGGCTTATTTAACTAGAGAACACGCGCTCATGGAAACTTTTGTTAATAACCCTGATAGTAAGCTAGTCAGAGATATGAATAAAACTGTAACTATTGAAACCCAAGATGATGGAACCCAAGATCTAAATCTAATAGATAAACGATATTTTGGGACTACTTCATACACAATGCGAACAGGAAATTCCCATGAATGAACAAGACCTAAGAGATTGCTTTGCTATGTTTGCCTCATTAAGAATAGGGCTAGATGGTGATGGCGATGTAATGCTGGCAAGTGCCGAGAGATGTTATGCCTTTGCAGACGCGATGCTAGAGGCTCGCGACCCACAGACATCTGCTGGCCTACCCCCTATTAAACGAAGGAGATCTAAGAATGCTACAGGAACTGATTAACTTAGCTGAAGAAATCTATGCTGTAGACCCTGATACTGGGATCAGGCTTGGCAAAATGATAGAAGAGGTAGGCAAGACATTGCACTATTACCATAGCAAGTGCCAGGAGCTGCATGATAATCGAGTTTGGATGCAGATTAAGATTAAGAAACTTGAAGAAGAAATACTAGCCATAAGGAGCATTCAATGAAAAAAGCAGTAGCAGTTAAGCCAAAACCCTCTATTCCTTATAAGCCAATACCGCACCCAATGCAACATAGGCTTGATGAATTTCGTGCTGAACCTTCTTTATGGACTCCTAGTAAACCAGTTGGAGGTAAGTCGTGAACGCAAATGAACTAGCTGATGAATTAGAGGCTTGTTTTACTAAAGCAGATTGGAATGTGCTTGAAGCCGCCACCATGCTACGAGCGCAAGCAGACTTAATTGATTGTTTGCGGATGGGACAGCCAAACATTGACTACGACAAAGAGTTGCTAAAGCCTACATTTGTTGGTCGTGAACTAACAGATAATGAAATAGTTTGGCTTTGGTGTGATTGTGAAAAAGACGGTACAGAAGCAACCTATATTAAATTTGCTAGAGCAATACTAAGAAAGGCACAAGAGAAATGAACGCAAATGAATTAGCTGATGCACTAGACGATGTTGTTGCAAACTATATTCAGATGATTGCAGATGTAGATTTTAGTGATGTAGCCACCATGCTACGTCA
>Ga0118677_10004772_pt2 | contig 21060 bp, 10 predicted proteins | sample AliMusrvi5mmetaG_FD_86154 | JGI IMG/M metagenome (GOLD analysis project Ga0118677, IMG submission 86154)
CCTCTGCCCGGCGCACGTCAGCGCGATCATCGGCACGCGCGGTTATGAGCCGGTGCAAATCAGTCATTACAAAGCAAGCTGGATGCACGGCTCGGATACCTGGCCGGAGCCGACCTGGCCACTGAAACTCGGGGAGAACCGCACCGTGGACAAAGCGACTCTGGCCAAGGAACGTATCCAGCCCTGGAAGCAGCTTGAGCAAAAGGGAGTGGGCATTCACGTCGGCGAGTGGGGCGCTTTCAATCGCACGCCACACAAGGTGGTGCTGGCCTGGATGCGCGATTGCCTGGAGCTATGGAAGGAAGCAGGCTGGGGCTGGGCGCTCTGGAACCTGCAAGGGGGTTTCGGCGTGCTGGACAGCCAGCGTGCTGATGTTGATTACGAGGATTTCCGCGGCCAAAAGCTCGATCGCCAGATGCTTGATCTGCTAAGGCAGGGTTAGGCGCGCCTGGCCTACGATGCGCCGGCGGGCGCGGGCAGGCCGGGGGACGGCACCTTAGCCGTAACGCGGAAGCTGCGCCACATGCTGAGTGGGAGGAAACCTATCGCGATGACGACGAGCTGACTCACAATAAAGATCATGAGCCAATAGAAAGCGGCGTCCATGAAGCCATAGGAGTGCAGGCCAATGCCGAGCATGTTCACGCCAAACCAGGAAAAGCTGGTGACAATGTTGCCGAACACCGCCAGGTTCATAAGCCCCCGATTGCCCACGAGGTTGCCCCAACGGGCGTGGAGGATGACCGCGTTCCAGATCACGATAAGCAGGGCGCCGTTCTCTTTTGGGTCCCAACCCCAGAACCGGCCCCAGGATTGATCGGCCCAAATGCCGCCCAGGACGGTGCCGACAAAGCTGAACAGCGTAGCGAAGCAGACGATCGCATACACCATCGTTGTAAGGGCCCCGCCGAGGACGATTTGCGATTCCTGGCTTTCGGTTTTAGACCGCGAGGCGATCGACCCTTGTAACTTGGCCCGACCCTGCCGTTCCGGGGCGGCAGTGGAAGTCGAGAGTGTCTTTGCCGCAAGCACGGCCTCGGAGCTACCGGCCGCAGGCTGCGGAGCGGACGATGGTGAACTGCGTCCAGCGCCAACCTTCTGAGTGAGCAAGGGTGTGAACACGCCGACGAAGATGTAGAGGATGGCCAGCAAGCCGGCGGCAAAGGTCGAGGCATAGCCCAGAGTGATCACGACAACATGTGTCGCGAGCCAAAAATTAGTATCTAGTACGGCACGTAGCATTTCCATCGTATCACCGCCCAGGGCGAGGTTATGGGCTATCATGAGGGTTACAAAACCAGCCAGCGACGCCACCACACTGCCGATGCCGACCCGGTAGACCTTCTCCAGCAGGAGTCCGAGGACCATGGTGCCCCAGCCGATGAAGATGGCGGAGGAATAGAGGTTGGTCACCGGCGGGCGACCTTCGAGCGCCATGCGGAATATGAGGCCGAAGGTATGGACCAACCCGGCCACTATGACCAGATAGAACGCCGAACGGCGCAATGACTCGGATAAAGCGGGCGCGACCGTGAGGGTCAAGAGCCCGCTGCACGCCAGGACGAATGCGAAGAGGTAGATAATCATCGCGTGCAGGAAGGGCTTGACGCTGTTGAAGTAAAACTCGGCGCGCCCCTTCCTGAGTGCTTTCTGGAACTGCGGAGTCAGCCATGCCGTGTAATTGGCCACGGACAGGTTGAAGCTCTCCGGCTTCTGCGCGCGGTAAGCGGTGGCGATGGCGGCGAAGTTCGTCACTGCTGGATGCAGTATGCCGACATGGTCAGTATCGAGCAGGCTTGAGCCCATTGTCTGCCAATGCTCGGGAGCCTCGCCCGGATTCAATGGCGGCACGGTAAGCGGATAACCGAACCGGGCCATTAACTGAAATTCCTGCAACGGCTGTGCGATGCGCTGGAGGGCTTGTTTGTCGAAATCCTTCCCACTCTCACTGGCCTGCGCCGCGATCCGGGCCGGCCCCAGGTACTTTTGGAAGTCCGCGAGTTCTTGCACGAAATCGTCCGTGCCTTCGGGTTGGAGGGTGACCTTGAGCCGCTGGTAAAGAGAAAGGGCATTGGCCAGCTTCTCGACTTGCTTCTGAAAAGTGGTCTGGTCCTCGGCCTTGACCTCGCCCGCCTTCCGAGCCTGCTCATTGATCTCAGGGATAAGCGGCTTCAACTCCATGAAGGTGTAATAGCGCAGGCCTGACTTCTCGATGCCCTTGTCCTGCAGTTTCAGTTCGCCGAGCAGCTCGGCGTGGTGGATGAGGAAGATGGGGCGCGTGTCGGCCATTTCAGGCCGCGTCATCACTTCGAGCAGCCATTCGGTGGATTTGAGCTTCTTCGGGTGGTGCCAGAACTGCCACGAAGGCACTACTTCAAGTGGAACGTCCCCGGTGCTGCGGATCTGCAGGAGGGAATTGCGGGCGACCGAGTCGAAAGGCTGAATGCGGCCACTGAGCAATACGGGCAAGCGACCGAACTCCCGGACGTGATATTCGCCTTCCGGTTTGGGCAGCATGACGGCGATGATCTCGGCGCCGAAGAGGGCGACGAAGAACCAGGGGATGAGCTTGAAAAGGAGTTTCATGCGAGTATTTGCGACCGGCAGGTGATGCGTGAAACGCGAAACGTGATCCATGATGCGTGATGCGTGAGGATGGAGGTCATGCGGTCCTCCGTTTGAAACTGAAACCAAACAAGTGGGTGGCGAATTGGACCAGCAATCCGACGCCCACGAGCACGCAGGAGAGGTAGGGGGTGAGCCAACTGGGGTTGTGGACGACTTGAAGAATGGTGCCTTTGTTATCAGGGTCGAAGCCTGACTGATAGTAAGTTTCGCCTGAGTAACGCAGCGGATTATTCATATAGATCAGCACTTCGCGCTTCTCACCGGTTTTGGGATGCTGGAGCAAAACCCGGCTGGAGAAATTCTTGGGAATGTCCGTGCCCGGATACACATCATGCTGAAACTTAACGAGCTGGATGCTGTAGGGTTTATAGAGCCGTCGCTGCCGCAGCGCGAGCTGATAGGTCCGGTTGTTGCAACTGAAGCTTTGGGGCACCTCAACATATTCAGACACCAACCAGGTGCCGAGGGAGCCTTGTGGGGTCTCGACCTCCACGACGGCGCTGGGGACATCGCGTGTGTCCATCGTGGTAACATGAGGCAACCCTCTGACCGTCGCCCGGAGTCCAACACCTTGCGTAGCTGCGGGAGGCTGCGCGGCATCAGCAGCCCGATCCTCAACCCTGGAGTTGCCATAGAACTGCTTCACCCGAATCGTGAAAGGCAAGTCACCGGGCTGGATACTCTTCTCGTTAGCCAGGACGCCCTGCGGAATGGCGACGACTTTGTCCGCGTTGGGATCGGTGGTGTCTACGACCGCCAGCTCGGCATCGCGTTCGGTTTCAGAATAATTCCTGGTCTCCCCGTTGCGCAAGTGGAGGGTACTTTCGCGGGATAGCAAGTCGGTCAGCAATTGACCGAGCAGAAGCAAAATCAGCCCGACATGCACCATCCAGAGACCCATCTTGTTGGCCTTAAAGGAATTGCGCCGAACCTGCGTAGCCAGAAGATTGAGTAGCAGCACACCACCAACGAGGTAGCCGCCGGGAAACACGGGGACTCTCCATGAAGCCCCTTTCGGCCCCCAATAGATGATGAAGCTGCGGAAGAATTCGTTCTGGGCCTTGTAAAGCCCAAGGTCCACTTGCGCCAAGGTGCCCCAAAAGACCAGCACCAGGGCCAACACGAGACAGACGACCGTCAAGCGCAACGACGTGAAGAAGTTGACCAGGCGATCCAGAAAGTAGTCCAGGAACATGCGAATAACGCGCCAGAGGGCTGATAATAGTGGGGTTACACAGTTAAATCGTTACATGGCTTACATGAGTTAAGGGGGCGGCTAGCTCCACCAATATTTGTAACACATGTAACTCAAGTAACTCAAGTAACCTATTTAACTTCTCAAGCTACTAGTACTTAACGGATTGCACAAATTTCATAAAGGCGTCCTTTTCCTGTTGGACGACCTGCGCACTGCCCATCAGTTTGTAGAACCAGGTTTCGCCCGACCGTGGGATAACGACTGCGAGGACACGCGCCTTCTGCCCATTCTTGGGATCTTGGCCGGCAATATCTGCCAGCGATGCCTTGCCATCCGCCAGGTCAAGCGATTGGGTCTGGCTGGCCAGATCCGCTTCAGCCACAGGCCCGAGGCCAAGCTGTGTGCGCCAACGGTTTACATTAGCCATCAAACCGCCTCCATCCCCGGGCGACATGCTGACATTGACGGCTGCCTGCGCGTCGGCAGCGGCGGCAATGACGAATTTGGCCACCAGGAATTGCCCGCCCGGGACTTCCTTCCAACCGGAAGGCACGTCCCAGTTCGGTTTGGGTTGGCCGGAGGGGGCTGCGGTGCCGGCCTGCCCCATCATGCCACCGCCATCAAGCGGCGGATGGGAGGGTGGAAGTTGCGGCTGGGCCATCGCCGCCGTGAAGGTCACGGATTTGAGAAAATCCACAAAGGCCGGCTTCTGCCCGGCCACTAAGGCGTCTTCGCCGGTCATCTTGAAAAACCACGCGGTGCCGGCGCGGCGGGTGATGGCGGCAAGTATGCGGCTCTTTTCGCCCGAGCCGGGATTGGTGCCAGCCTGCTCATAGAGGCTGGCCGATTGGCCGGCGATCTCAACCGGTTGAGCCAGTGTGGCCAATTCCGCCTCGGACACACCCGGCAGACCGACCTGGCCGCGCCAGCGATTGACGTTGTCCAGGTCGCTCCCCGCCAAGCCTGGCAGCGGGATGACACTCACATCCGCCTGCTTGCCGTCCTTGCCGGGGACGCGCAAAGAGGCGGCGCGCATTTCGCCAACGGGAGCCTCCTGCCAATCCGCCGGCCGCTTGTATTGAACTGAGGGGGCGGCAGCGCCCGAGGTGTCAGGATGACCTGGGGGCAACGCGGCAGCTTGCACTTGCGCCTGCGCCAACGGTTGTTCCTTGGACACTCGATACTCCTGTACCTGGCCGCGGTCGCATCCGGCCAGCATGGCCACCAAAGGGAAGAAAGCCCATCGGGTACGGAATAGGCTCCGTTTGCTCAAAGACAATAAGTTCACCTAGATTAACTACAAGTGAATGCCATGAAGCGCAAGGGACTTGTTCATGGACCAAATCAAAAAAGGAGGCCGCCTTCGCCCCATGGGCCGCATGCCCGGCTTTGCATTGGTTTCAGGTGAGGTAAGACCCAAGCGCTTAGGATGTGTCTCTTTGGTGGTTCTCGGATACGACTTCCGCCACTGGAACCTCCCATTCCGGCACTTGGTAGCGCTTGCGGCCGGCCTCGTCAGCATCCTGTCCAGCCTCCCGGCAGACCATGGCCAACACGCGAATCTCCCGCACGGAGGGCAATCTATCCATCCAATGCTTTTCGGCCTTCTGCGAGAGACGGGTGATACATTGGCCGGACTTGTCGAAAAGCCCAATGCCCTTCCGCTCGCAGGGCTGCATCGTGAGCTTGTCGCCGGCCTTCAACCCGGCCAGCACTTTGTGGATGCGATCGTGCTGGCTGAACCAACCTGGGTAACTCAGCCAGATGTCCTCGAGTGTCAGCACTTCGTAGTTCAAGGAGGGGCCATTCGGACTGTGGGGCACCGCTGTGAACCGAGACCGGATCACCCATTTGTCGGTTAGTGATGCGGATAGCGACGGTTGGACATCTTGCCGGTCATATATCGCCAGGGTCTTCCGGGCACGGGTGATGCCGACGTAGAAAGCGCGCCGTTCCTCCTCTTGCTTCGTTCTCTGTGGCAGGAGCCGCCAAGGCCCAATCACGAGCACGTGGTCGAATTCCGTGCCCTTCGCCGAATGGACGGTGCTCAGCGTTACACCCTCGCCGTAGCTGAACTCGCGACGACTTTCGGCGCAGGCCTCATACAGGAATTCCAGCGCGTCCTGCACCGGCAGTTCGGCGTTGCCCGATTCGGTGGCCCAGGCTTCCAAAAGACGGCCAAGGAATTGGGTCCAGAGATTGACTGCCTCCTCGTCGAAGAGCGTAGCCGCGATGCGGGGAAGGTCGCTGGCTCGTTTGAAGGCGCGGCGATCCTTCGCCAAGTGCGCGAGGAAACGGCTGATCTCCCTAACCTGGTGGAGCGGAGGCATCGCCTTCGAAGAGTCCACCCATCGGATGGGAATGGATTCCTGCTCAGCGAGCGTCCGCACCTGAGCCAGATCACTGCGCTCGCGCGAGAGGACGGCAATGTTGGACCAGTCAGTGACGCCTAGCTGACGGAGCCGATGCAGTTCCGCCACGACCGCCTGTGCCTGGCACGCGACGTCAGCCACCTGGATAAGCTGGACCCTGCCCTGAGACAACGTATCTCGCCGCCCGAAATCCCCGCCGAGGCCCAGCATCTCACGCTGGTGGTCAACGCGGATCGGGTGGCTTGTCTTCATGCGGTCAAGGTTGGCCGCAATCAAGTGGTTGGCGACCTCGATGATGTAGCCTGTGGAGCGATAATTCTCGACCAAGTAATGGACTTCAGCATCATAATCCTGCTGGAACCTGCGGATGAACTCCACGTTGGCGCCGCGGAACATGTAGATGTTCTGGTCGTCATCACCCACGGCCAGGATGGAGAGTTTCTGGTCAGGGTCATCGAGCGTGCGTCCAGCAATGGCGCTGATCATTTCATATTGGGGCTCGTCGATGTCCTGGTATTCGTCTACCAGGATGTATTGGAAGCCCGCCAGCAGTCGGTCCCTGACCTCGTCGGCTTCGAGGCCGGGCGTAACGTTCTCGCCGCGCAACAACTTTGTCGCATCCCGAATGAGCTTGTCGAACTCTACGTCGCGCTCCCCGGCTGACTGGTCGGCGAAGGAGTATCCTAGCAGCCGCATGGCCAAAGCGTGGTAGGTCAGAACGGTCACCCCTCGGGCGTCGTCGCCGATCAGGTCCGAGAGCCGCCGGCGCAACTCAATCGCCGCATGACGATTGAAGCAGCAGACTAACATGCTTTGCGGCCGGACCCGCTCGACACGCAGCAGATAGGCGCAGCGATGGACAACGGTCCTGGTCTTGCCTGAGCCTGGGCCCGCCAGGATGAGCATGTTCCGAATTGGCGGTGCGGTGACGACTTTGATCTGCGCAGGGTTGGCCAGCTCCGTGACAATAGTTTGGAAGGAGCGGGCAGTCGTCGCATGCTGGAGCAAGTCGGGCTTCGTCCTGAAGTAACGGTGGAGAAACTCGTCTTTGGCCAGAGTGAAGTAGGCAAGCACCAATTCCAGCGCGGCCTGAATGCGTTCGAGGCCCAGGCGGGCGTACTCGCTCATGACATGGACCTGAAGACGGCGCTCTTTGTAATGGTGTTCGAGAGGTTGGTAGTCGGACGTCTTGTATTTCTCGCCCCGCGCTTCCGGGCGGAAGCGGATGGTCATCGCAGAGCGGAAGACGGCCAATCCGTGTTGCAGGACGATCACGCGCTGCTCATGGAGGAACATCAAGGCGCGTTCTATAGCAGCGTCGAGGTCAGTGGTTTCGGCCCGGAGCACCAAGTCCCGCTCGATGGCTTCGTGGAGTTCCTCGAAGTGGAATTCCAGGAGGAAGTCGGCGCGGGCGGGGGCATCCGGGGGAATCTTGGCCAGGAGCGTATCGAGGACTAGCGAGGCCAACCGCCGCCGCTTGTCAGCGAGGGCGCTCATGGCTGTCCAGCTTCGCCCCACCTTGACCCGATACGTATCTCGCGAGATATAGCGGAGATCAATGCTACCTTTGGCACCCGCAAATCCGCGCCCGTCCTCGCTCAGACTCTTGAGCAAGGACCTCACGATGTCAGTGGAGGAACTGCATTCCTCGTGAACGAGCCGCTGATTCAGCAAACGCAATGACAGGGGCATCCAGCCTTCCGGGTCCGGTTCCTCCAGCGCCAGCACGTCCAACAGCTTGCGGTCCGTCGCCGTGATACGGTCCAGCCGCAGCCGCGAGTGGTCCGTCACCTTGTGCCGCACGAAGGCGGTGAGCTGCATATCGCGCTTCATGAGCCCAGCTTGCGTCATGCTCCCGAGCACTTTGAAAATCTTGGCGCTGACGAACTCGGGATTGGCCAACGCGGCGGGGATTGCCTTGGCGTAGCTGGCGAACTCAGGCAGCAATGCCAACTCGTCCACGGTAAGGCTTTCGGTCGGCGGGGTGTTGAAGATTTCGCGCAGGATGGCGAGCCAGAGGGATTGTTCGGTCACCGAGAGATTCAGGCCAGCCATCTTGGCGCGTGCTTCCTCGACGTCTTTGACCATTGGGCGGGCTTGAAAGACCTTGGTCACGTTCTCGTCGCGCTGAAGCAGATTGGCACGTTCCAGCCAGGAGACGGCGGCCCTTATCTTGGTATCGGCCATGCGGTCCTGGAGGTCCACGTCAATCTGCAGCTCCTCATCCCGGAGAATCTCGCCGGCCGTGATAACGACCTCCTGTTTGTCGCCGCGAGCGGCCTTGCGCAGGCCCCGGAGAATCTGGGCGATGTCGCGGCGGCTTAGCTCCGAAAATGCCTCCATCCGGAACTGCCTCTCGCAATCCTGGTCCGCATAAAGCAGCACACACTCGGCTTTCCTTCCGTCACGCCCGGCCCGGCCGGCTTCTTGCAGATAGTTCTCCAGCGAGCCCGGGGTGTCGGCGTGGATGACCAAGCGGACGTCTTCCTTGTCTATGCCCATGCCGAAGGCGTTGGTGGCGCAGATGACTTTGATGTCTCCGGCGAGGAACTCGTCCTGGATGCGCTTCTTCTCGGGCGGGGTGAGGCCGGCGTGGAAATGGGAGGCTTTCCAGCCGTGTGCGCACAAATATTCAGCGGTGATTTCCGCTTCCTCCCGCGTGGCGCGGAAGACGATCGCACTACCTGGATGTCGCTGGGGCAGGCGATCCGAGAGCAGATCATGGACGCGCTCGTATTTGTTCGCCTCGTCGATGGTCTGCACCTCAAAGCACAGGTTCTCGCGCTCGACACTGCCGGAGAAGAACCTTAATTCGCGGCCAGTCTCATGGCTGAAGAAGGAGAGAATTTCCTCCACTACGTCCTGCTTGGCTGTGGCGGTGAAACAGGCTATGGGGGGAATCTCCACGCCCTGCCTCCGGGAGAATTCCCGAATAAACCGGCCGGCGTAAAGGTAGTCGGGCCGGAAGTCGTGCCCCCATTTGGACAGACAATGGGCTTCGTCGAAAACCCAGCAGCCGATCTCGCGCTGAGCAATCGCGTTGGCGAAGGAACGGTTTCGTAGCTGTTCCGGCGAGACGTAAAGCAACGCGATGTCCCCGAGCCGGATCTTGCGGAGGACGTCGCTGCGCTCCGGCGCTGTGAGCAGGCCGTATAGGGCCGCGGCAAATGGCGTGCCGGTGCGTCGAACGAGGCCGTCCACCTGGTCCTTCATCAAGGCCTGGAGCGGCGAAAGGATAATGGTGAGGACGCCGCGGCAGTAATTGCGCACCAAGGCCGGAAGCTGGAAACAGAGCGATTTGCCGCCACCGGTGGGCAGAATCGCCAGCAGCGATTCGTTGGCCATGCCGGCCTCGACGATCGCCTGCTGCAGACTGCCGCCGTTGCTCGACTGTGGCGTCGGGCGGAAGCCTTCCAGCTCGAAGAAAGCGCGCAACTGTGTCGTCGAATTGTGGACGCGACGGCAGTAGGTGCATTCTGGCGAAGTGCACGGCACCTCGCGCAATCGTTTAATGAGTTCGCCGGTCAACGGGTGCTCCAGACGCACCCAGGGCGGCAGCACGGAGTTCGTGCCTGCCACGCGCAGCCAGGCTAGTGCGTAGGCTAACGCCAGCCTGCTGGGCTGAGTTTGCACCAGACTCTCATCTGCCCGAACGCTGGCGCAACCCCACTGAGGGGTCAGACTTCGGCACAAGTCGAGCACCCGTTCTCTCGCGGGCCGTGCGGCACCAAGAGCCCGGAATACGAGCGCCATCCCGTTCGAGAGCGGGTCTATTTCAACGTCCGAAGTCGCTAGCAGGAAGTGCAGAACCTCGAAGAGGCGCGGCTCTGTGTGTCGCAGGCCGTTGAGGGCTTGGAACTCGTCTTTGAATAGAGCGGCGGCTTGCTGCGCGTCAGCGACGGGGTCGTTGATGCTCTCCCGGACCAGCTTGTAGTTTTTCACCAACCGGTGGTAGGGATTCTCTGGAAAGCAGATCGGCGACAACACCAGGGTGTCAATAATGGGCAACTGGAATAGCGATAGTTCAGGCGCACGCTCCCGCAAGACCGGAAGGTCATGGCGAACCAGGTTGTGACCAAGGACACAATCGGCTCCCGCAGCGAGGCGGTTGAGCTCATGGCAGAGAACCTCGAAGGAGCCTGTTCCCGATCGCACCAGACGTTGATGTCCGAGCACAGCACCGAGTTTGAGAATCCTCCCGCCGTGAGAAACCTCAAGATCGAGCAGAAGGGCGCCTTCCAACATGGCTTGCAGCGCCTCGGCGACGCCGGTTTTGCTCTCGCTTAGCTGTGCGCTCATTCTCGAAACCCCATTGTAGGGAGGGATGGGCACCAAAGTCCAAGCAAGTGTCTCATAGTCCCCGCTTGCCACGAAGAGACCCGCAAAGCACGGGGACGAGACCGTCCCCGCCCCCTTCTTGAATCGACCGTGTGTTCGCCTCCGGAGGTTGCCCGCGAAAGCTCGCCGGGCTGCGCGCATTGGCGTAGAATCAAGTAGCGATTCGATTACCTTGGTCCTGTGAAAAAGACAATAAGACTTAGCGCTCTGGCAATGCTCATAGCGGCAGCCACCGTTACTGCTGCCGAGACACGAACCTTGCACCTTGAATCCGGGGCGACCCTGGAAGCGGAGATCATTGCCTTCCCCACCCCCGACACCGTGCAAGTGAAGCGGCCGGACGGTAAGATGGCCACGCTGCCTGTTGCCTACCTTGTCCACGCCGACCGCGATTACGTGGACGCAGAGCGCGCAAAGCAATGGAAGGAAGTCTCGATCGATAAGCTGCTCGGCACGGCATCGGCCGGGCGCTACAAGAAATGTGCGGTGAGCGGGGAATACGTCGGGCACCTGATTCTGGCTGAGCTCCTGCCCGCCAAGGTGGAAACCATCCTCCAGAATCGTCAGCGACAGGAAGCCCAAATCACTAATCTCAACAACCGGATCAAGCAGGATAGCACGGTCGCCCACAACGCCAACGCCAGCGCCGCCAGCGGCGGCAATCGTGCGTATCGCAACGCGAACCGGGTGGAAGCCAAGCTGGCGACCCGCGATGAGACCGAGGCCAAGACGGCATTGAATAAGCTCAAAGCGGACTACGCGGAGTATGTAAAGAAGACCAAGGCGGATACCACGGTACGCATGAAGAACACCGGGTTGGTTTACGAGGGCCTCCCGGTCTGGGAATGCCAGGTTTCACATAAGCGCGAATAGGGCAGCTCGCGGCTGCGAATCCACAAGAAACCAGCACATCAGATGAGGCGGGGGCGAGCCCCACATGCTCGCCGTCAAGAGTGAGCGAGTTACTTACGAAGTGCGGTCGCGAAGTAAACTCAGCAGCCTATACGCACCTTACTCCCGCCGCTTGAGCACCGCCACAAAACCACCGCGCGGCGCCATTTTGACCTCGAAGCTCTGGCCGGCCTCCCAGGGCCGCGTTGCGCAATCGAATCCGTGCGCTTCCACTGCGTCCCCGATGGTCGTCAATTCGTAGCGTCCGCGCTTCAGCCAGTCGCCCGGTTGGATGCGTGCCGATCTGGGGCGATTTTCGCCGTTGACGCCCACCAAATACCAGGCCTCACCCTTGCGCCGCGCGAGGGTCACGGATTGGCCGGGGTAACCTTCCACAAAACGCGTGTCATCCCACGCGACCGGGACCTCTTTTAAGAACTGCTTCGGCACGGGCGGCAGACTGAGGTAGGACTCGGCCTTGTCGGCAAAGTGGACCCAGCCCGACTCGAACAGGACCGCCAGCGCCAATTCGTGGACCGAGGTATTCAAGCGCGGATACCGGTTATCGGAAAGACTCACCGGGGTGTAGTCCATCGGACCCACGACGTTGCGCGTGAAAGGCGTAATGGTGTTCTGTACCGGCGCGCGTTCGGGAAACTTCGGATCAAAAATGTAGCACTCCTCGCCGCGGACTGCCTCCGTCGACATCAGGTGCGGGTAGGTGCGCTCCCAACCGCGCGGCAGCGTGCAGCCATGGAAGTTCATCATGATGTGCTTGTCGGCGGAGTCCTGCAGGATGCCCTGGTAGAGCCCCATCACGTCCTGCTTGTCGCTCTGGAAGAAGTCAACCTTGATGCCTTTGACGCCCCACTCGCGCAACATGTCCAACTCGAATTGCCGCACCGGTGCGTACGTGAGGCAGTCGCGGGGTTTCTCCGTGACAACGTTGTGCGGCCCACCCGAATTGTACCACAGGAGTATTCCTACCCCTTTCTGCTTGGCGTACCGCAGCACGTCATGGATGGTGCCGTTGTCCATGATCGTCCAGTTGGCATCAACCAATACGTACTCCCAACCCATCTCGGCGGCCAGATCTACGAACTTCTTTTGCTTGGCGCCATCCTTCGGGCTGGGATTGTCCGACCACCAGCTCCAGGCCACCCGGCCCGGCCGGATCCAACTCGTGTCCGAAAGGCGTGACGGGGGGTTCACATCGGTGACCAAAGTGGACTCCACGATCGGGGCGAGAGAGCGGCCCAGGATAATCACGCGCCAGGGCATCTCCCACGGCAGAACAGAGGAGGGCTGCGCTGAGCCCTGGCCATTGCCTTCCGCCGGGTCGGGCAGCGCAATCGAATACACCCCGTTCGTCGGCTTGCTGCCGAGCCGCGTCCCGCAGAAATTCGTGACGACGCCCGCCTCAGTGATCAATCCCCAATGCTGGCTGTCCTCCGTGCGGAAGAGCAGCGGAAAGGACCAGCCAAAACCTGTGGGCGAAGGCGTGTCCGACGCGATCTCGTTCTCGTAGTACGTCTCGTAGGCGGGCGAATACGTGCTGGCTTTGTCGCTGGGCGCGCACCAGATCTTCGCCTTCTGCCCGAGGGCGAATTCCGTCGCCTCGGACTCGAGCGTCTGCGGGCCCGCCAACCCGCTTGGCAGGCGGTACCGGAAGGCGGCCCCGTCGTCATAAGCACGAAAGTCCACTTCCAAAGGCAGCCCCGTGGCGTTGCGAAAGGCCAGCGAGAGTTGATTCGCACGGTTGTGGCATTCCCGGCGTTTGCCGTGCAACAGCGTATAAGCTTCCTCCACCAACTTCTGTGGCTGCGCGGACGCGAACTGCAGGCCCTCGACGAAATCCTGCCCGTGCAGCCGGAGCCCAAGCAGCGAACGGTCGAGCACCACGGCGCGCACACCTTCGGCTCCACTTTCCACGCGGTAAAAGAGCTTTCTGACGGCGGACGTGCTCCCCTGCCCGTCGGCTGGGGCCAGCATTACCGTTAGCTTCACTTCTCCATTGGGCGAAATCACCGACCATTCCTGTGACCGAGCAAGAGATAGTCCTGACAATAGTCCGCCAACAACCAAACAGCATAAGATTCTGACTTGCATCCGCGCACGTTATCAAGCCATGGGTAATCCCGCGACAGGAAAACAACGGTGCAGAGGTAGTGGTCCAAGCGCTCCTGGGCGGGTTACTGGTGTTCGGAGTGGGACTACTCACTGGCAGCTCCTGATTTGAGCGTTCCTACGACCGGTTGAACCTAAACGGGCCAGGTAAACCGCAGAGAACACAGAGGCCACAAAGAGATAGAGGTGGTCGGGCAAGCGAGCTCGATCACCTGGCCTGTGAAGGCTGTCCCTTTTCTCAAGTTCCCTTCCTTGCGATCTTTGCGCTCTTTGCGGTTGGCCAACTGTTGTTTCCGGTTGAACAGGGGACGACAACTGCGACGACAGGAGCGGGGTGCGCACACAGTGACCGCCACTTGACAAGGGTGACATTAGTGGAAGTTTAGACGAGGAGCGATGTCGGTTATCGTTATATCGCTTGGATGAATATAGCAACCCGTGAAATACTGCTGAGCTTCTGGAAGGTGCATATCCTGCACCACGCCAGTGAGGAACCTATTCACGGGCAGTGGGTGTTGACTGAGTTGCGGCAGCACGGCTACGACATCAGCCCGGGGACGCTCTACCCGCTGTTGCACCGGATGGAACGACACGGCTGGCTCAAGTGCCGGAAAGTACGGGGCGGCGGACCGCGGGCCCGGCGGGACTATCGCCTCACCGCGGCGGGCGTCGAAGCGTTGACCGAGATCCGCACACAACTCGAGGAACTGTATCGGGAAGTGGTCGTCGAGTCGGCCGAGCGGAAGACATGAACCTGGTGGCCTCATCTCTGCGGCGGCCGATCACGGTAATCGTGCTGGTGATCGCCGTGGTACTAGGCGCTGGCCTGGCGGTGCGCCGAATGGCGCGCGACATCTTCCCCACGCTGGGCATTCCTACCATCTATGTCGCCCAGCCCTATGGGGGCATGGACCCGGCCCAAATGGAGGGCTACCTCACGTACTACTACGAATATCACTTCCTCTACATTACGGGCATCGAGCATGTGGAGTCACAGTCCATCCAGGGGGCGGCGCTGCTCAAGCTGCAGTTTCATCCCGGCACCGACATGTCGCAGGCGATGTCCGAAACCGTGGCCTATGTGAACCGGGCGCGGGCTTTTATGCCACCCGGCACGGTGCCTCCATTTGTGATGCGGTTTGACTCCGGCAGCGTGCCGGTGGGCGACCTGGTGTTTTCAAGTCAGACGCGCACGGTGGGTGAGATGCAGGACCTGGCACTGAATCGCGTGCGTCCCCTCTTCGCGACACTCCCGGGTGTATCGGCACCGCCCCCGTTCGGCGGCAGCGCCCGGAGCATCCTCATCAACGTGAACCCAGAGCGACTGCGCGCGTACAACATGGCGCCGGATGAAATTGTCTCGGCCCTCACGGCGGCCAACCTGATCAGCCCGTCCGGGAACATGCCAATCGGCGGCAGATATCCGATAGTGCCGTTGAATTCGGTGGTGAAAAACATCAAGGACCTTGAGAGCGTACCCATTCGCACGGGCACGTATCCGACCGTGTTTGTCCGCGATGTCGGAACTGTGGTGGACGGCTCGGACATTGTGACGAGCTATGCCTTGGTCAACGGCCGGCGCACGGTCTATATCCCGGTAACCAAGCGCGCCGATGCCTCCACGCTATCCGTGGTCAATCTGGTCAGGCAGAACCTGGGCAAGTTCCAAAGCGTGCTGCCCGCTGACGTGAAGGTAAGCTACGAATTCGATCAGTCGCCTTACGTTACCCGGGCGATCGGGGGCCTCACGCTGGAAGGCGCCCTGGGCGCGCTGCTGACGGGCTTGATGATCTTGCTATTTCTGAGGGACTGGCGCAGCGCATTTATCGTGGTCATCAATATCCCCCTTTCGCTGATGTGCGCAGTGGTGGCGCTCTGGGTCACGAGGCAAACCGTCAACATCATGACCTTGGGCGGTCTGGCGCTAGCGGTGGGCATTCTGGTGGACGAGGCGACGGTCTCGATTGAGAACATCCATGTCCACCTCGCGCGAGGGAAGCCGCTTGGCCGAGCCGCACTGGATGCTACGACCGAAACCACCGGACCCCGGTTGTTGGCGATGCTCTGCATCCTCGCGATGTTCACCCCTGCCCTGTTCATGGTGGGTGCGGCCAAGGCGATGTTCCTGCCTCTCACGCTCGCGGTCGGTTTTTCCATGGTGGCCTCTTACCTCTTATCGAGCACTCTGGTGCCGATCCTGTCGGTCTGGGTGCTTCGCGGGCACGAGCAGGCCGTTAAAGGCCCATCCACCAGTGAAGGGGCGTTCGCACGCTTCCAGCGGTCCTACGCCGGATTAGCAGGTCGCGTCGTGCGTTGGCGCTGGCTGGTGGTGACGATCTATCTGGCGGCTGCGGGGATAGTCATTGTGTTCCTCGGCCCCGGGTTGGGCACAGAGATCTTCCCTCGCGTCGAGGCAGGCCAGCTTCAGGTGCGACTGCGCGCGGCGGCGGGCACGCAGATTAACGGCACCGAGGCGGTCGCGCTGCGGGCACTGGATTTAATCAAACAGGAAGCCGGTCCTCAAAACGTCCAGATCACGCTGGGGTTTCTGGGAGTGCACGGGGCGAATTATCCGATCAACTTGATTTACCTTTGGAACGGCGGGCCGGAGGAGGGCGTCGTGCAAGTGCAATTGAACAAAGGGGCGCACGTCCGGATTGAAGAGTTGAAGGAGCGATTGCGCCGGAAGTTCGCGGAGCAGATGCCGGAGGTCAGCTTCTCGTTTGAGCCAAGCGATATTGTGAGCCGGGTAATGAGCCTGGGCTCGCCGACGCCGATCGAGGTGGCGGTCAGCGGCCTCAACTTGGAAGCCAGCCGTGCTTTCGCACAGATCATTAAAGAGAGGCTCCAGCACCTCCCTGCCCTGCGGGATGTACAATTCGGCCAGTCCCTTGACTACCCAACGGTGGACGTGACGGTGGACCGCCAAAAAGCCGGGCTGTTGGGGGTGAAGATGGTCGATGTATCGCGGTCGCTGGCGACGGCCGCCTGGTCGAGCCGGTTTGTGGTTCCCAACTACTGGGCCGACCCTAACAGCGGCGTGTCCTACCAGGTCCAGGTTCAGGTTCCCCAGGCGCGCATGGATTCGTTGGAGGAAGCAAGAAACGTCCCCGTCGCCAACCGCGACGGCCAGGGCATCCTGCTTCGCAACGTCGCCAAGGTCACCGAAGGGACCGCCGTCGGCCAATATCAACGTTACAACATGCAGCGGCTGGTGACCGTGACCGCCAACATCGCGGGCGCCGACCTGGGCAGCGTAGCCAGGCAGGTGATGGCTGCACTGAAGGAACTGGGCCAGCCGCCGAGCGGGGTGAACGTCGCCGTGCGCGGCCAAATCGTGCCACTACATCAGATGCTGGACGGCTTGCGCGTCGGGCTGCTGCTGGCCGTGGTGGTGATCTTTCTCCTCCTAACCGCTAATTTCCAATCGCTGCGACTGTCGGCCCTGGTGGTGTCCACTGCGCCAGCAGTCATCACGGGGGTTGTTATTATGCTCCGGCTGACAGGCACGACCTTGAACATCCAGTCGTTCATGGGTGCCATCATGGCCATCGGCGTCGCCGTGGCTAACGCGATTCTGCTCGTGACCTTTGCCGAACGCGCCAGAGTGGGGCAGGCGTCCCGCCTGCCTTCCGAAGCTCCGACTGGGAGCGCAGGCGGGACGCCTGCGCCACTATCTGCCGTCGATGCTGGCGTAGAGGGCGCGCGCAGTCGCTTGCGGCCCATCCTCATGACTAGCCTCGCCATGATAGCCGGTATGGTGCCCATGGCGCTGGGCTTGGGCGAAGGCGGCGAACAAACCGCCCCGCTTGGCCGCGCGGTCATCGGCGGATTGGCCCTGGCCACGGTCGCCACCCTGTTGGTCTTGCCGGCGGCGTTCGCGCTCGTCCAGGGCCCTGCGCACCGACGCTCAGCATCCCTGCACCCGGATGATGATCAGACTTTGCCTGCAGAAACGGCGTGAGAAGAAAGGGACAGTGAAAACAATCGTACTAAGCTCTATGCGAATTGCGGGTGGGAACCCGAAGCCCGGAATCCGAAGCCCGAAAGAAGCCCGAAGGCCGAAGGCCGAATTCACAGCCGCCCGAGGGAGCCGACAACCCAGCGCATCAGGCCCTGTTCGGATTTCGGATTTCGGCCTTCTTTCGGACTTCGGACTTCGGACTTCGGACTTCAAGCCCGCCCGCGCTCGATGCCTCCTCCCAAAGCCTCCGCGCCTTCCTGCGGTTCTCATCGCCTCAACTCTTCTCACCATGCTTAGCGGCTGCGGTCCCGCCCCTTCCGAAGGCCGACCACCGACCTCGGCCCCCGTGACGGTGCAAACCGTTCTGCCCAAACACGGCGAGATTGCCCGAACCATCACCCTGCCCTCCTTCCGCATCCTTGCTTACCAGGAGGCGACGCTCTACGCCAAGGTGTCCGGCTACCTCAAGACGCTGACCGTCGATAAGGGCGACGAGGTGAAGGAAGGTCAATTGCTCGCGGAGATTGAGGTGCCCGAGTTGCTGGCTGACGAGGTGCAATACAACGTGGAGACTGCAGTCAGCCGCACCAACTACGAGCGAATGGCCGAGGCGCGCCGAAGCGCGCCTGATCTGATCGTACCGCAGACAGTGGACGACCTGCGCGGTCAATGGGAGGTGGCGCAAGCCAAACTGCAGCGCACTCAGACGCTGTTGAAATACGCACGGATCGTCGCTCCGTTCTCCGGCGTCATCACTGCGCGCTTCGTGGACCCCGGCGCGTTCATCCCCGCCGCAACCGCCGGCAGCACGCCGCAAAGCGCCGCCATGGTGACGCTAATGAACTACAGCCGGGTGCGGGTGCAGGTGTTCGCGCCCGAGTCGGAAGTGCCCTTCATCAAGAACGGCTTGCCGGTGCAGGTGACGGTTGAAGAGTTGCCCGGGCGGAGTTTCATCGGCACGGTCACCCGCTTCGCCCATGCGCTGAACGAGGCCACCAAAACCATGCTGACGGAAATAGAGATGGCCAATCCCAACGGCGACCTCCGGCCCGGCTCCTACGCCTCCGTGCGGTTGGAGGTCGAACGCAAGCCGGACGCGTTGCTCGTCCCGGTGCAAGCGCTGGCGGTCGAAAAAGCGGGCACTTTCCTGTTTACGCTGGCCGATAACAAGGCCAAGAAGACTCCAGTCCGCGCCGGTTTCAATGACGGCGCGAACGTCGAGGTCATCGATGCGAAGCCCGACCAACGGGTGATCCTCGTCGGCAAGCAGACTCTCACTGACGGACAGCCAGTCAACGCAGTGGAGGCGAAATGACCAGGACGATCGGCAATTGGCTATCTGCGATCGGCTGTTTCCCCGGCGCGTGGACATTCCTGTCCGCAGCAATGTCCCAACGTCCCACAGCTCCGGAAAATCCGCAGACCCGCGAACCACCCCACGTTGCTGCGGACAGGAATGTCCGCGCGCCATCTCGATGGCCCATCACGCTCTATTCGTCCATCGCGTTTCTGCGGTTAAGACCCAGCGCCGCGACCCCGCGTTGTCAACGACCATTCGAAGAAAAACTACGAACCCTGGAAGTCGCCACCAGAAGACTCCGTTACGCTTTTTGCGCCGCAGCCATGCTGGCACTCAGTCTGGCTTCCCTCCGCGCCCAACCGACCAGCCCCGCGTATCCCATTGACCTGCCGACCACGCTCCAGTTGGCGGGTGCGCAGAATCTCGATGTTCAAATCGCGCGCGAGCGGTTGGCTGAAGCCCAAGCCAATCGCCAGAGCGCGGTAGAACGGTTCTTCCCGTGGATGACCGTCGGAGCCGCTTATCACCGCCGCGACGGAGTCGCCCAAGCTGTCCCGGCGGGGACCATCTCGGATGCCCACTACCAATCGTATTCGCCGGGCGCCGCCCTGACGGCGCAAATGGACCTCGGCGACGCGATCTACAGGTCGCTCGCCGCAAAGCAATTAGTCAAAGCTTCCGACCAGGCCCTGGAGACCCAGCGACAGGACACCACCCTAAACGCGGCGCAGGGCTACTTCGAACTGGCCAAGGCGGGCGCGCTGGTCCAGGTAGCCCGGGAAGCCCTGACCACTTCCAGGGATTACCAGCAACAACTGCACGCAGCGGTTTCGTCCGGCATTGTTTTCAAAGGCGATGAACTCAGGGTGCAATCCCAGACTGAGCACTACGAGATCATCCTGCGGCAGGCGCTCGAACGGCAGCGTGTGGGGGCCGCTGAGTTGGCGGTGGTTCTGCACTTGGACTCTCAAGTAGAACTGGTGCCGCGGGATGCCGGCCTGACCCCCATCACGCTCTTTGCGACCAACTCCTCCATGGATGCGCTGGTGGTGCAAGCCTTGCGGAACCGCCCCGAACTGAAGCAAAGCCAGGCATTGCTCTCGGCAGCCCGCGCGGCAAAGAACGGAGCCCTCTATGGGCCGCTCATTCCTTCCGTGGGTGCCCAGGCGTTTGGCGGCGGCCTGGGTGGTGGGCCCGACAGCGGTCCCGGCAACCTCGGCGCCGAAGCCGACTACCTTGTGGGCCTGAACTGGCGTATTGGTCCGGGCGGACTGTTCGACTCCGGCCGCGTCAACGCCAGCAAAGCCCACTTGGCGGCGGTTCGACTGGGCGAGGCGAAGCTCAAGGACACCATCATTTCCCAGGTCGTGGTCAGCATTACCCGGGTGCAGTCCCTGTGGTCCCAAATCGCCCTGGCCGAGCGGAACCTGGCCACCGCCACCGAGACGCTGCGCCTGACGCGCGAACGCAAGCAGTATGGCGTCGGCATCGTGCTGGAAGACATCCAGGCCCAGCAAGACCTCACGCGAGCCCGCTCCGAGTATTTCACGGCGTTGGCGGAATACAACAAAGCGCAGTATGCCTTGAACAAGGCCTTGGGCGGCCTGCAAGAGAAACCCGGGAATTGACGTCCACGCTATCCTTGCCATTTAAACCCTCAATCCTTCGATGTTACTGGCACATTCCTCTGGCTTTGGGCGGCTTCGCTCCACCATTCTGCATGCTCCATTCTGCCTTCACCCCCGGATTTTCACCATAAGCCTCCCGAACTCAACCCTCTTCGCTCGCCTCGCTAGAGCCAAACCCGGCGGCGGCACGGACATAGGCGGCCCTCCATCCCGCCCTGAGGGCGCGTAGGAGCTTGCCGCGAGAGTGTGCGGGTTTGCTTTGTTCCTGCCCTCGATGCAGATCCCTCGCGGCGGCACGGCGCTGCCGCTTGTAACAAGCCACCTGCAAGCCAAGTGATAGCCAGGGGATAGGGTGTTGATACGGTATCTTAGCGCTAAGATACCGTATCAGCACGCTAGTCCCTCCCAATCAACGCGCTTGCAACTGGCTTGTGGGTCCGTTGCTCGTCGCTCCGGAACCAGTGGAGACCTTTGGGTTTGGAGCGCCCGAGAGCATCGGAGTTCCTGAGCCCGCGCATGACACACCAGGCAAGGGTGGATCGCTTTTGCGGAGCCCTCGGGCTGGCGCACGGCCGGGTAAACCGGCCAGCAAGGGACGCCGGAGTCCTTGGGCC
>Ga0118677_10005937_pt1 | contig 21054 bp, 25 predicted proteins | sample AliMusrvi5mmetaG_FD_86154 | JGI IMG/M metagenome (GOLD analysis project Ga0118677, IMG submission 86154)
TTCACCGAGAATCTTAAATTATGTCAGGGGTGTAGGTCAGATTGACTTCCAATCTGAATACAGTAAAACCGATTGAGCCTTTCAGAAAATCGCCCTTGACTGTTTTAAGCGCAAAGCGCTTGATTCGTACGGTAACTTGATAAAAAATTTTGAGTAAGAGAAGAGAGGATACCGAATAAGCGAAGCGGGGTAAGGCTTTCTTTTTTGCCAAGCTTTCTTCTTTGACCTGGATCCGGAAAGAAAAAAGCGTATTAGTGGGAGTTTACGACCATTAAAAAAGCAGGCAGTCGTTTTAAGACTGTCTGCTCTCTCATTAATTTTCATCACTGAATTGAGCCTTGAGTTCTGCAAGTTCAAAGATGAACTTGTCAGGCTCGGAGGCAATAATTTCTTCGGCATAGCCTTCATAATAAATGTCATTCATTTCCTGAATAAGGAAATCCTGTAATGACTGTTCCTGGGTAATCCGTGCTAAAGCTGTCATAGAGCGTTGTTTTAGATTGTTTGAAATGAAAAATTTTAACGCCAAAGGCAACTACCGAGAATAATAAATTATGTCAGGGGTGTAGGTCTGATTGACTGCCAATCTGAATACAATGAAATCGACTCTGTTTTGTGTCGCCCTTGACTATTTTTAAGTCACTTTTCAGACGAATTATTCGCAGGTAACTTTGTAGAAAATTTTGAGTAATAGTGGGGTGGGTTTTTGCTTACTTTTTCCTACTAAAAAGATGCCCGGAATGTCTTCTTTTTTGCCAAGCTTTTTTCTTTGACAACGCTATAAAAAGAAAAAAGCGTTTTTTAGCCCTTAGGGGTACCCATTTTAGGGGCCGGAAACCGGTACTTTATTACTTCCTCTCACTTTGAATGTCATTTTAAAAGAAAAATCCAGTGATTTTATCATCATTTTTAAGCTCGGAGAGTTAAAAAAGGAGCTGGTATGGTTGTTTTTTCACCATAGAAAACAACTAACTATCAGCTAATCAGGTTTTAAACCTGTGTTTTGCTTCTTTTTGAAAAGAAGGCCGATGCAATCCACACGACCCGCCCAGCCGATATCGCTGATGTCGGTTTAATTTCAAAAGCGGATATATGAGCGGAATCCCACACTGGACGGGCTGTTCGTTAAAAACAGCCAAAAATCAAAAATTCATCCTTTTGGATGAAATTCTTGAGTCTATGAATGAAAAAGGGTAACGAAAAATCACACATGAATTTGTGTGATATCCAGGCACAAAAAAGTCAGTTTCGGACACCCCAAAACTGACAACTACTATAATCGGATCCGGGATTATTTGGTAAGGTGATTTCTATTCATGATAAAGTCATTGAAGTCTTTGTGATCAGGATAAAGGACAGATGCCCAATCTGCAACTTTGGTATACTTGCTCATGATCTTTTTAGTCGCATCTCTTCCGGCATTATCATTGTCAAGGAATAGGTTCACTTCCTTGGCTTTTTCCAAAACAGATTCAACCTTTGGCAAAAAGGACAATGAATTAAGGATGATGGTCTGAGATAACGGAATCCTGTTGCAATAGGTACAGCAGGATAAAAAGTCCATGAATCCTTCAAAGACACTGATTCTTGAATTATCTATGCCAGGGATTGTTGTGTAGTACTTGGGGCTGGATCCTACTTTGAAGAAAGCATTCCGCAGTTCATAACCGTCTTTGTCATTTTTAAAGGCCAGTGCAAAGTACGTTCGGCCATGAACGGTATAATAAGCCTGTTTAAGAAACACTCTTGCGAAAGGAAGGGATACCTTCCTCTCAGCAAGATATCGAAGCAGCGCGACGTTGTTTAATGCCTGTATGCGTTCAATCCTGATATGCCCCCACTTATCTGAAGGGGATTCATAACAAGGTCCCTCCGAATAGGATTTGGCACCAATCACATTTATTGCCTCATAAGAATCAACATTATTCATTTTCTTCACAAGGGCAATGAGATTACCCCCTTCCCCGATGCCATAATCAAACCAAACATTTAAGCTTAGACTGACCTTAAAACTTGGGGTCCTCTCATTTCTCATCGGGCTAAGGAACCATGCATTTCCATATTTGACTCTTACTGGTACATGGCCATTTGCCTGCAGATATTCCGTAATTTGAATGTTCTTTGCTTCTGTAATATTCATGTTGATCTTCTATTATTCAGAATTTATTGATGTTCCGAGAGGTTTTATTATAGTGGTACATTTTACATATTCCTTTGTAGTAACCAACTACACCTTACTACTTACTACAATGAACTTTCATCCTGTAGTAATGTAGTATGTTTGTAGTAAGTTCAAAATACAATACTTACTACACAGTAAACATCCGGTAATATTGAAGAAATAAGCCATTGTAGTAAGTGTAGTAAGCAAATTGTGTTAAAAATTTAAAGTTCCTGAACATAATAGCCATAAACCGGATTATCTCTATCAGTGCTTCGTTTAGAAACTTTCTGATAACCAAGTTGGGTAAGGACTTTCCCTAGTTTTTCAACACTCCTGATTTCCGCTTTACGCTCACTCATGGTAATTATATAATCTCTTATTTCGGTTGCTGTACGGAAACTATGAAAATCTGATTCCGTAGCTGGTAGAAAGTATTTTTGGACGTAATCATATTCCTCAGAATTTTGTTGAAATTTCTTGTTACGGTTCTCGTTTTCCTTCACCTCATCTGCAGTCAGATGAAAATCGAATCCACTCTTATAAAGAGCGTATGCCTGGCTCCAAAGCAGGTCAACGTCAATTTTTACATAGTCAAAATCTATATATTCAATTTCAAAGCATAACCAGCGAACACTGCCTGTGCGATCGGTTAAAAAATCATCTTCGTTTGTTGAGCCAATAAAAGAAGCCCTGCGTGGAGCTGTTTGGGGTTTACGGGCAAATGCCTGACGGACCTTTACTGTGTCTTTTGAAAACATACTCTTAAGATTATTAAGATCAAACTTTTTCATTCCGGATAGCTCATCCAGGTTGATGATAAAGTTTTCACTTAAACAGACCATTCCGTCTTTGTCGCTGGTGATGTTTTCGGTGTAGTAATCCTTAAGAGATTTGGGAATAAGATATTTGCAGAAGGTGCTTTTCCCGGTGTGTTGTTTCTTACCAAGTAAAATAAAAGCATGCTTATTTATTGAACGGTCATCAATTGCACAGGCGACGGCACGAACGAGCATCTTCTTGAATTGAATGTTAAACTGTTGTTGATCAAATGCTTTAACATGGTTTGCAACCTCATTGATATAATCCCTGCACTGTTCATTCCATTCAGGCAAGGATTCGAAATACACTTTGAAGGGATTATAGGTTTGCACGAAATCAGAATTGAATAATGCCGAAAGGACTCCCTGGGAGATCCTGTATCCATTATTCAATAATTTTATAAAGAGGTTGTCCTCTTTGATTTCTTTAAAAACATGTTCGTCTTTATTACGCACCTCGATGGTTCCGGTAATTTCATTCCGTCGCATATCAAACCAATCCTTGAGTGCTCGTTGAACTTCAATGATTGGAAGTTCCTTTTTCTGTCCGACCTCAGTCTTTTTTTTTGCCATTTCTTGCGTTCTGTTAACCTTTGTTATTAATTCAAATATTAACCATCCTTTCGAAATATTGTTTCTAAGTCGGATAGTTCAGGTCTTCCTGACATTTTGCAGCAGAAGGGGCAAATTTTACGTTTTCCGTAAATATTCATTGATATACTGCTCAGTGATGAGTCCGCTCTTTGTGGACTTGATCAATCCGGATTTCACCATCCTTTTAATGGTGCTGTGATTTTTACCCAGTCGCTTGGCAATGGCGTTAATCGTATAACACTTTTCGCCTCTTCTTTGTTTTTCTTCGTTTTCCCACCGTTCAAACTGACGTTGTACTGCCTTTTCAATTTTGTCGGTAATGACTTCTTCCGGTAAAAAAATAATCGATTGCTGTACCATGATTTAAATTATTAGTTTATGAATATTTTGTATCTTTGTTATTAAATGAATTGTAACTCTGCAAATGTAGTCTTGTACAATGCATTTATACATTGTTAATTTACATTTATTTATTAACAGGATAACGAAATGAACTTCAATAAGATAAAGGAACTCTGTGAAGAAAGGAAAATGACAATACCTATGTTAGCCTCCAAAATAGGTATCTCAGAACCTGGGTTATACCAGGCATTTCGTAATAAATCCATGAAAGTGGATATCCTGGAGAAGATAGCTGAGGCATTAATTGTGCCGATATGGACTTTTTTTGATCTGGACCCCGAGACACCACTCAAAGCAAAACTAGAGAAACTCAGGAAGGAAAATACTGAACTACAGGAGACGGTCGAATCACAAAAAAAATTAATTACCTACCTACATCAAAAGCTGGAAGATGCGGAGCACACACTTAAATTGCAGGATAACATCATTCACAAACAAAGTGAAATAAATGAAGCAAAAGAAAGGCTAATAGAAGAAAAGGAAAGAAGTATTAAGAACAATGAAGCATTTCTTAACCTCCTAAAAACGGCATTTCCTGATAAAATCTTTGAAGGCTGATATTCAAGTAGTTGAATTTCAGGCAGGGTCACAAAAACGACACATTAACGTATTTAGTTACTTCCATAAACCCTATTAAATATAGCCATTGGAGCCTTAGGTGGATTACCCTCCAACTCCACCAGTACAAGTCCGGAGTGTGAAGTCTGAAGTGCAATCCCGATAGCTATCGGGATCCACTTCGCACTCCACACTCCGGATTTCAGACTCCAGACATTCCATCCCGCATCCCCCACCCAGAAATAACAGACGAAATCCGAAAGCATAAGTACCTGATTATATCAGGCTTACGAACCTTATGAACATAATTGTTAAAAAATGTTAAAAATAATTGCCCCAAAATCATGATTAAACCTTTTTAATGGTTTATCTTTGCAGTCACAAATAAAAAAAATCAATAGACAAATGAAAAAAATTGCAGTAATTTTAGTGATCAGTGCAATGGCACTCGTTTCAGCTTGTGGCCCAAGCGCAAAAGAATTAGAAGCAAAAAGAATTGCTGACTCCACAAAAGTAGCCGATTCAATGGCAATGGTTGCAGCACAGCAGCAGAGAGCAGCTGATTCAATTGCAAAGGTTCAGGCAGAACAGAAAAAAATCTCTGATTCAATTGCACATCAGGATTCAATTGCAAAACACCTGATCAAACCCGCAAAGAAAGTTGCACCTGCAAAAAACAAGAAAAAATAGTTTTTGCAGCAAATCAAAAGAAAAGCTCCGCATTGCGGGGCTTTTTTTTTTGCATAATCCAATCTCTGTTCTCCTGAATTCAATATTTGATTTGTGATTTGCGATTTGTGAATTGCGACATCAGCATTATGATTATAGCATTAAAGGCCAATTATTTAATGCATTGGTATTGACAACCCTTAATCAATTAATTATCTTTATCTGAATATTTTATCAGAAGGAGCTTTATTCTGATATCACAATTCAATTTTTTATTATCTCCTCACAATCAAAAAATAACGGGTATATGAAAAAATTTATAACATTTATACTGGCCGCTGTTCTGTTTATCAGTTTTGCATATGGCAGGAAAGTTGATCTGAACACAGCAAAGAATGTCGCTAATCAGTTCATGATAAACAAAGCCGTACCGGGTAAACTGGAAAATATCCGGGATATAAGCCTGGTCTATACTTCTGTTCCCGCTGATCATACCAATGGGTCATCGGCCGAACCGGTGGTGTATTATTATGTCTTCAACCTTAACTCCACACAGGGATTTGTAATTATCTCCGGGGATGACATCGTGGATCCCATCCTTGCTTATTCCAACCAGGGGGCATTTGATCCTGATCATATTCCGGCCCATGTTGCTGCCTGGCTGAAGGGATACGATGACCAGATCCGGTTCGCCGTTGAACAGAATATGCAACCAACGCTGCAGATCAAGGCAGACTGGGACCTTTATAAAACCAACAATACCAATCCGGTCTACAAAAGTGTTAAAAATGTAGGTCCATTGGTTCAGACCACCTGGAATCAGTCGCCCTATTATAACGACCTCTGCCCCTATGATAACGCAGCGGGCGACCGGGCGGTAACAGGATGCGTTGCTACGGCCATGGCACAAGTACTTAAATACTGGAACTTCCCCGCACAGGGTGCAGGATTTAATTCTTACAACGACCCGAAATACGGAACCCAGTCGGCTGATTTCGGCAGCACAACCTACAACTGGAATGGCATGCCGATGGTGCTCAACGGCCCGAATACTGCAATCGCAACCCTGATGTACCATTGTGGTGTAAGCGTAAATATGACCTATGGTGTGGCGGCAACAGGGGGAAGCAGTGCTTATGTGGTCTCAACAGAGAGTCCCATTACCAATTGCGCGGAATATGCGCTCAAGACTTATTTCGGATACCCCACAACCCTGAGTGGCAAGGTCAGGCAGAATTATGACGATGCTACCTGGAAAAACATGATGAAAGCCGATCTCGATGCGAACCGGCCGCTCATTTATGCAGGATTTGGAAGTGGCGGAGGGCATTGCTTTGTTTGTGATGGTTATGATAACAATGGAATGTTCCATTTTAACTGGGGCTGGCAGGGTCAGTTCGATGGTTATTTTGACATCAATGCATTGAATCCCGAAGGTGTTGGCACAGGTGGCGGAACAGGAGGATTCAACAGCGGGCAGCAGGCGCTTTTTGGTGTACAGGGCGGTAATGGAGGCGGTGGCGGCGGCGGCGGCGGAAACCAGTCATATGGCCTGGCGCTCTATGCTGCATTGAATATATCAACATCTTCCGTCAGCTATGGCAGTCCATTCACTGTTTCTACCGATATAGCCAACTTCGGACCCGGCAGCTTCCACGGAACAATTGCTGCTGCAATTTTTGATGCAAACTATGCCTTTGTTGATTTTGTCGACAGCATTCCAAATGCGACCCTTGATTCCGGGTATTATTATCAGATGACCTTCAACTATCCCGGGAAATTCACCCTTTTGCCCGGAACCTATTTTATTGCCACCTATTACAAAGCCACAGGCGGAAACTGGATGCTGGTGGGTGATTACCAAAGCTATACCAATTTTCTCCAGATGCAGGTTGTCAATACAAACAGCATGCAGATGTATGCCGCTATGACCGTTACACCGGGAACAACCTTTACATCAGGCCAGGCGGTGTCCGTTCACCTCGATGTGGCCAACCAGGGTTCTGCTAACTTCAGTGGAACCTTCGACGTCTCGCTTTATGATATGGATGGATATGCGGTAGCGACTGTCCAGCAATTAACCGGGATGAACCTTTCAGCCGGGTATCATTATTCAAACGGACTGACATTTTCAAATTCCAGTCTTGTTGTCGCCCCGGGAACTTACCTGATGGCCCTTCAGTATCTCCCCAACAATGGAACCTCCTGGTACCTCGCCGGATCAACGAACTTCCAGAATCCGATCTTCGTAACCGTACAGCAGGCTAACGTCGCTCCTGATCAATATGAACCGAATAATACCCCGGGCCAGGCATATAGCCTTGGGGTGAGCTTCAACGGAAACACGGCCGCTGTCAGTATTCCGGGGGCTAACTGCAGCACCGGAACAGATTATGATTTCTACAAGATCACTCTTCCCCAGGGATTTTCATACGTGATATCCGCAAGGGTCGATGATGCCAGTCATAATGCGACTTTGGGAAACTATACACTGAATGCGATCTGGATCGATTCCATCGGTGGCGGTCCAAGGTCACCGGTCTACAGCGGTGCAGCTCCTGATAATATCGCCCTGGCGAATGGAGGAACTGTATATTTCGAAGTCGGGCCGGAATTTACCGGCTTAACCGGTACCTACAACCTGGTGCTGGCCATACAGAAAAACCCATTGGGAATTTCAGAGTATGGTCCGGATCCGTTTAAAGTTTATCCCAACCCGGCAAACGATTACATAAATATTGCTCCTGCCACTCAGCAGCAATGGCCATCCCTGGTAAGAATAACCACAATCGAAGGCCGCGAGGTATTGAAAGTCGAGCCCGGTCAACAAACAGACAAGATCAGGATCCCGGTATCCAATCTATCGGATGGAATCTATTTCCTGCAGGCAATAACGCCCGATGGGGTGATTTCACGGCAGATTGTGATCGATAAATAATTGTTGTCGTAGGGGCATGAAATTTCATGCCCCTACATTTCATGCCCGTACGAATATCCATGTGTGAATGATGTAAACAATTTCATGAATTGTGTAAAACCATTGGGGTTTTCCGGCCCTACATTTACACGATGAAAACAACTAACTATTCCGAACAGTTCACACCACCGTATGTCGAAGAAGAGCGGGATGTTCTTGGGCAACCTACAGGAAACAATTTCCTTCAAAAAATCAGAAACTCAGCCAGGAAAAGGATGAAGACAAAACCCCTGGCTGAAAATGAACTGAGTCACCACCGGCCGTTCTGGACGGGCATCCATCGAAGCTGGATCTTCTGGGTGTTTGTGATGCTGATGTTTGCAGGCATTGTATACTATATTATAACCGTTGACTTTGCATTTGCACCGCACCGGATGCCGGCAGGGACGGAACGGATGCCTTAACGCGTGACGCGTAACCCGTAACACGTGACGCGTGACGGGTGAGGGAATTCCTCCATCCTCCATTCACAGATTTGCGATTTGTGATTTGTGATTTGCGATTTCCGACTTTCGACCTCCGGCCTCTGTCCTCTATTCCAACTCCTTATCGTGTGAGTTTATAGTCAGATATCAATAATTCCGGCGAAAGACTTAATCGCCTGTTCAGATTCCGGATCATTTCAACGGTCAGTTTGCGTTTACGATTCAGAATTTCAGATACTCTGCTTTTCCCGCCAATTTCATTAACCAGATCGATCTGCTTAAGATGCATCTCCTCCATTCTGATCTTGATTGCCTCAATAGGATCAGGTGCATCTATTGGATAATGCTTTTTTTCATACTCATCAACCATTAATCCAAGCAAATCAGCTTCATCACTTTCGGTTGTTCCTATCGCGGCATCAAAGATGGTTTCAAGGCGTTTTAATGCTTTCCGATAATCTGCTTCTGTTTTTATTGGGCTGATATTCATATCTGTATTATTTAAACTGTATTTGCATCGATGTTATTATAATCCTCATGACTGCCAATGAACCGAATAAAAATCCATTGTTTCTCAAAGTTGAATTTCGCCACCAGCCGGTAGTCATTTCCCTTGATATTAAAAACAATCCTGCCTTCCCTCAGAATACTTGCATTTTTATAAGTTTGCTTAACTTCATTCGGGGTTCTCCAATCGGAACTCATCGCAGTGTCATACCATGTTTTCAGGTGTTGCTCAGCATCAGGATGTAGTTCCCAAAATTCCCGTAAAGTACTCTTTGCAAAAATCCGCTCCATTTGCTCCAATCAGAATGCAAAGATACGAATAATTCGCAAATTGGGAACTTTTATAAAGATTTTTATGCCCAGTACCTTCCCTTCTGACATCCATCCCCCATCCCAAAATTTGTGATTTGTGATTTGTGATTTCCGGCATCCGGCATCCGGCATCCAAAAATATAATTCGCGAAAATATTAAACGAAAAACAAAAACTACTAAATTTGAATATTCCCCTGCTGATCTTTACCATTCGATCCTGAATTTTTTTCAGGGATAACCGATAAACCAACCGACGATGCCGCTTGAGATCCGTATAGTCAGCGATTCTGAGTACAGGGCGGTGAATGATTTCTTCAACAATACACGGAATATCAATGTCCCCGCGAAAAAAACACCGCGGGGGTATCCTGAATTCTGCTGGGAGTTCATCGACGGTCCGGCCGGGAAGGCCATCTATGCCGCTGCATGGGAGGTTGAAGCGGGAAAAGAGCCGGTCATCGTTGGAATTCAGGGGCTCATCCCGCTTAAAATGATCGCCTCAGACGGGGCAACCTTTCTTACCGCCAAGGGGGAGGATACGCTTATCGATATCAAAGCGCTTATCCGTTATAAAGAGACCGACATCCTCCGTGAACTCTACCTCGTACTGTTCGAAGAGTGCCGGAAAAGGGGGATAAAACAGGTGTGGGGCTTCAACAGCACCTATGCCACGAACCAAAGGCTGGGGTTTGAACTTCCGGTGCGGTCGCATTACTGCGCGCTGGTTTTGGACCCTCTGCGAACCTATCAGAACAACGTCTCCCAAAAGACAGGAATTCAGTTTTCCGAAAAGGGAAAGATACTGGGGCAGGCACTTCTCTCCCGGTTATATTCCTTAAGGAAGTTCTTCATCCCCTCCAGTATCGGAAATTACCGTTTCAATACAGGGATGGATGATAACCGGGAGCTGTTTCAGCGTGCTGCGGGTCCGGAACCTTACTTTTTTTTATGCCAGGAGAGCACCTATTTTAAATGGCGGATCACGGAAAACCCTTACCCCGTAAAGTACCGCTCATTCCAGCTTTCGGATCCAAGCAATGTATTTAAGGCTCAGCTCATCTGCAGCATTCATGAGGGTGCCGCATTCATTGAACAACTGCTTTTTGAGCAGGGAACAGAAAAGTCTGCCCTTTATTCTCTGCTGAAAAGAGCCATCCGATCCCTGAAAGAAGAAAAGGTTTACATGATCCGCTACATTGGGTTTGACAGCAACGCGCTCAACAAAAAGGAGATGAAGATGCTCAGGGATCTCGGTTTTGTCAAGACAAAAAAGGGTGAACAGTTCAATTTCCTGAACCTCTCTGACGATTTAATCATCAAGCCGGAAAATGTTTATCTTTCACGTCTCTATAAACAGGGCATCAACTGAGTTTGATAAAATTTCTTTAACGCCCGATCTTGGATTACTGCCTATGACAAACATTGAAAAATACAACAAGGCCTTTATTGAAGCATTTGCCGTTAAGGAGCAGGAGCTGCCGAAAATGACCTACCAATGCGTGGCCACATGGGACTCCATCGGCCATATGTGGCTGATCACTGCACTGGAGGAGGCCTTCGATATCATGATGGAGACGGATGATATCATCGATCTCAGTTCCTATACCAAAGGCATTGAAATACTCAAAAAATATGACGTCAGGATCTGAACTGCTCAGGGGTAAAAATGCTGTCATCACTGGTTGCAACCGGGGCATTGGGAAAGCCATCCTGGAGGCCTTCGCCTTACAGGGAGCCAACATCTTTGCCTGTGCCCGAAAAGAGAGCGCTGGCTTCCTGAAACTCATTCAAGGGCTCTCCGAAAAATATTCCGTGAGCATCACCCCCGTCTACTTTGATGCCGCCAGCATCGATGAGATAAAATCAGCAGTCAAGCAGATCGCGGCCACCAAACAGCGGGTCGACATACTCGTAAACAACGCGGGAGTCGGCTACAGCGCCCTTTTTCAGATGTCGACACTGGATAAGTTGAAAGAGGTCTTCGACATCAATTTCACCGCCCCCTTCGTCCTGACACAATACATCACGAAATTAATGGTGAGGCAGCGTTCCGGGAGCATCATCAACATTGCCTCGATCGCAGGGATCGACGGGGACTGCGGGAAATCGGTCTATGGCTCCTCCAAGGCCGCCCTGATCTGCATGACAAAAGTAATCGCCGGTGAGCTGGGCCGGTCCGGCATACGCGCCAACGTCATCGCCCCAGGGCTGACGGATACCGAAATGATCCTCTGCATGCCGAAAGAAGCCATCCGGGAGAAAACCGAAAGCAGCAACCTCGGGAGGATCGCCAAACCCTCCGAGGTGGCGGATGCGGCAGTCTTCCTGGCTTCGGACAACGCATCGTTTATTACAGGACAGGTGATACGTGTTGACGGAGGATCATAATGGACAGGCAGGCAGAACTCATAATGAAAGGCGAAGCGGCAGCCGATAGTATGCGGATCAATGTGCTCAGGCTGGCGCACCGTGCCGGGACGAAAGGCGCCCATCTGGGCGGATGCCTCTCCGTCATCGAGATCCTCGCCGCCCTCTATTCAGGGTTCATGAATGTAAACCCCGGCAACCTGAACAGCAAGAGCCGTGACCGCTTCATCCTCAGCAAGGGGAACGGATCACTTGCCCATTACACCGCCCTGGAGGCCTCCGGCCTGATCAGCGAAGAGCAGCTTCTTACCTTTGAACAAAACGGGGGCCCCCTGCCGGGCGCGGCAAGCCTCCATCCCGAACTCGGCATCGAATATTCAAACGGCAGCCTGGGGTTTGGTCTGACCTACGCGGTGGGACTGGCCCTGGCGGCGGAAAAAAGCCGGCAGCCTTATCATGTTTATGTGCTGATGGGCGATGGCGAATGCAATGAGGGCTCGGTGTGGGAAGCAGCCATGTCGGCACAGCATTTCAGACTTGCTAACCTCACCGCGATTATCGATCACAACGCCATGCAGTCGGACGGAAAAACCAGCGATGTGATGAACATTCAGCTGGAAACAATGTGGAGAGGCTTTGGATGGGAGGTGATCCTGGTGGATGACGGACACGATGTGGCCGCGATCCTGGATGCCCTCACACTGCCAAGGGCTGAACAGAAGCCCCGGGTGATCCTGGCCCGCACAGTAAAGGGGAAAGGGATCTCCTTCATGGAGAATAATAACGACTGGCACCACAACACCCTTTCGAAGGAGTTGTTTGACAAGGCCATGGCAGAAATATCTGACAAAAAGCAGCAGCATGATACCCGTTAATCCGGCAAATATAAGGGTCTGGTCCCTGCTGGGTCAGCGTGGCACGCTGGGGCTGGCGCTATTGGAGCTCGCCAAAGAAAACGAGAAGATCATCGTCCTCACCAGCGACCTGGCCAGGACGGCCGGTCTCGACCGCTTTGGAAAAACATTCCCCGACCGGCTCATCAACACCGGCATCGCCGAACAGAACATGCTGGGCATCGCCGCAGCCTTTGCCAACGAGGAGTTCATCCCCTTCGCCGTCTCCTTCGCAAACTTCTCCGTGCTGCGCGCCTGTGAACCTGTGAGGCATTTCATGGGCAGCATGCAGCGTAATGTGAAACTGGTCGGACTCAGCTCCGGCTTCGCCATGGGCGTATTCGGCAACACCCATTACTGCCGGGAGGACCTGGCGATCCTGCGTTCGATACCCGGCATGGTGATCCTCTCACCCGCCGATGGCGCCGGACTGGTGAAAGCAATTGAAGCAGCTGCTGCTTATGAAGGACCTGTTTACCTGCGGCTCACCGGCGTGATGAATAACCCGGTCGTCTACAAGGAGAATTTTGATTTTAAGATCGGGAAAGGGATCCTGCTGAAAAGAGGGACGGATGTCACGATCGTGGCAACCGGATCGATGGTATACAACGCCCTGTGCGCTGCCGGGATCCTGGAGGAGCAGGGCATTTCAGCAACGGTGATCGATATGCATACCATCAAGCCATTGGATACACAGATCATCGATCAGGAAATCCCCATTACAAAGCTGATGGTCTCGGTCGAAGAACATTCAACAATCGGCGGCCTGGGCGGGGCCATGGCGGAACATTTAAGCGCCCTCCCACATCACCCGGTATTATTAAGGCTGGGAATGGAAGACCGTTTCCAGGAGGCCGGTGATTACACATACATGCTTGAGCAGAATGGCCTCCTGCCGGAACAGATCGCCGCCTCCATCCAACAGAAATTTTCATCAATGTAGAAGGCAACATGGATCCCCTCTCCTTCAGCCGAAACCAGCCCACGGATAAAACAGCCGTCATCACGGAGGATGAAGGAAGCCTGACCTACGGTGAGATCAACGCTTTTTCAGAATCAATCAAAAAGCTCATCCCCGATCGCTGCATGGTTTTTTGTCTCTGCAGGAACACCATCGGATCTCTATGCGGCTACCTCGCTTTTGTCAGTAACAGGATCGTTCCCGTGATGCTGGATGCCGGCATTGACAGCCAGTTCCTTGCCGGGCTCATCCGCTCATACAAACCCCGGTACCTCTGGATCCCGGATTCCCGGGTCTCAGAATTCCCGGAAGGTCAGCCGATCTTTCGGGCTTATCAATACACCCTGGTCAAGCTGGAGAAGAACAAGCCATTCCCCCTGCACAAAGACCTTGCCCTGCTGCTTGCCACCTCCGGCAGCACAGGAGGCTCAAAATTTGTGCGCATCAGCTATGAGAACATCCGGGCAAATGCAAGCGCTATCGCTGAGTACCTGTACATCAATGAAGAGGAACGTCCCATCACCACCCTGCCGATGTGCTATTCCTACGGGCTCTCGGTGATCAACAGTCACCTGCTGAAGGGCGCCACCCTTTTGCTAACAGCACGGAGCTTCATGGAAAAGGCGTTCTGGACCTTTCTGAAAGAGCAGAAGGCAAGCTCCATGGCCGGGGTTCCCTGGTCTTACCAGATCCTTGATAAACTTCACTTTGAGCGCATGGATCTGCCACACCTCAAAACCCTGACCCAGGCCGGGGGCAGACTGAACCCCGATCTCGACCGGAAGATCTCGGAGTATTGTCAGCAAAGCGGGAGGCGGTTTTTCGTCATGTACGGACAAACAGAGGCCACCGCGCGCATGAGCTGGCGGCCACCAAAGGATGCCCTGACCGAAGCCGGAAGCATCGGCATCCCCATTCCCGGAGGAACCCTCAGCCTGGTCGATGAGCAGGGAAAAGAGATCAGCGGAGCCGATCAGGAAGGTGAGCTTGTCTATAGGGGAAAGAACGTCTCCATGGGCTATGCCACCGGATGGGAGGATTTGGACAAGGGAGATGAAAACCATGGCATCCTCTTTACCGGCGACCTGGCAAGAAGAGATGAGGACGGGTATTATTATATCGTGGGGAGAAAAAGCAGGTTCATCAAGATCTTCGGCAACAGGGTCAGTCTGGACGAAACCGAAACCCTGCTGGAGCGGCTGACAGAGTGTGCCTGCACCGGCAAAGACGACAGGATGATCATCTACATTACCGACAAAGAGCGGAAAGCCGAAGTGGAACAGGTGATGGCCAGGACCGGGATCCATCCCGCCGGCTTCACCGTAAGGCATTGTGCAGGTATCCCGAAGAATCCTGCCGGAAAAACGCTATATACCGAACTCGACATCACATGAGCCCGCGCGAACTTCCCGATATCAGCCCCTTTTCACTGGGAAAGGCAGAGAAGGAGAGATTCCTCAGTGCCTCCCTGATGGAACTGACGCGCCATCATATTGACAATTGTCCCCCCTACCGGAAAATGATGGAGAGCATCGGCTTTGATCCCAGACAGGATTATCCTTACACTGAACTCATGTTCCTGCCAGTACAGCTGTTTAAAAGGATGGAGATGATCAGTGTGCCCCGGGAAGCCATCATCCGGACACTCACCTCCTCCGGCACCAGCGGACAGGCACGCTCGAAGATCTTTCTCGACAAAGAGACCGCAGCCAATCAAACACGGGTGCTGGCCCGGATCCTCTCATCCTTTATCGGCACAAAGCGGGCCCCCATGATCATCATCGATGCGGAGAGCGTCCTCAGGGACCGGAACCAGCTTTCAGCCAGCGCCGCTGCCATCCTGGGCTTCTCCCTCTTCGGCTCGCGGCGGATCTTTGCCCTGAACGAGCAGATGGAACTGAACCCCGAACACCTGCAATCTTTTGTGGCGGAGCATCCGGGCGAACGCATCATCCTCTTTGGATTTACCTGGAAGGTGTACCGGTATTTTGTCAGGGCCCTTGAAAAAGCCAACATCCGCATGAACCTTAAGGAATCGGTATTGCTCCACGGAGGCGGCTGGAAAAAGATGGAAGGAGAATCTATATCGCCGGAGACCTTCCGGAAAAAGCTGGAGGCCGTAGCGGGTATCCGGCAGGTGCATGATTATTACGGTATGGCCGAACAGACCGGCACCATCTCCATGGAGTGTGAATACGGGCATTATCATCTCTCGGTTTATTCCGACATCCTCATCCGGCGGGCTCATGACTTCTCCCTGGCCGGTACCGGTGAGGAAGGCATCATCCAGACCCTCTCCGTTTTGCCCCGCTCCTACCCGGGGCACTCCCTCCTGACAGAGGACAAAGGGATATTGCTTGGAGAAGACGATTGCAAGTGCGGGCGTCTGGGTAAATATTTTAAAATAACCGGCCGGCTGGAGCAGGTCGAAATACGAGGTTGCAGCGATACCTATGAAGAATAGATTCTCCGATATCGAATACCTGTTTCCCACGGAAGCAGCGATGGACCCGAACCTCCAGGATCCGCCCGAAGAGCCCTTCTCCGTGCGGGCGGTTGCCTTTCTCCATGCCCTCTCCCTTCAGCTGAATAGAGATCCGCGGACAAGAGACTTTCCCGACCTTGCCACCTTTGCCTTTTACTGCCGGAAGGCCAATATCCTTCAGCTGAAAAAGCAATACTATCCCGATGATACGATCCGAAAAGGCCGGGGGCTGGTATTTCACATCACCCCTGCCAATGTGCCGACCACCTTTGCCTACTCCCTGCTCAGCGGGATCCTCTCCGGCAACACCAACATTGTAAAGGTCTCATCACAACGAACAGAGCAGTCCGCCATCATCTGCGATGCCCTGGGCGAATTGACCCGGGAAGAAGAACACCGGGCGTTTGCCAGGCGCATGGCACTGGTCAGGTTTGGGGCCGAAAGTCCAGCCACCGCATACTACTCTTCCATCTGCGACGTCCGCGTGATCTGGGGCAGCGATGCCACCGTTGAAAAGATCCGGAAAAACAAGCTGAAGCCCACTGCCACAGAGATCACCTTCGCCAGCCGCTACGCCCTCTGCGTGATCAATGCCGATGCCTACCTCAGGGAAAAGTCGCCCGAAGCCATCGCCGCCGGCTTTTACAACGACACCTACCTATACGACCAGAACGCCTGTACCGCCCCCCACCTTGTCGTCTGGCTGGGCGATGACATCACCATTGAGACCGCCAGAACCAACTTCTGGGAGAAGCTCCACCAACAGGTAAAAACACGCTACACACTACAACCCCACTCCGCAGTCGACAAACTCGCTGCATATTACTACCAGGCAGCCCATTCCGAAGCCATCAAAAAAGTCCCCATGCCCGACAACCTCATCTGGCGCACCCAACTCACCCACCTCCCCAAAAACATTGAAAACTACCGCTGCAACGGCGGCTACTTCTCAGAATACAAAGCCAAATCCCTCTCTGACATCACCCGCATCCTCACCCCCAACTATCAGACACTCGTCTGCTACGGCATCAATAAGGAAGAACTTCAGAATTTCATCGATAACGAAAAGCCCGCCACCCTCGACAGCATTGTCGCCATTGGCCGGACGCTGGATTTTTCATTAATGAGGGATGGGGTGGATTTGATCGGGGAGATGACGCGACCCGGCGCCGGGTAATACGGCGGCTGAGTTTATAAAGTTTATAAACCCCATTTTTCGCTATTTGATACGGAACGCTGGTTTCATGATTTCTATCTCCGTCCGGGAAATTCCGATCTGTTTTGCTGTTCTTTCCCATTTGCTGATAGTTTCGGAAACCCTTGACAGAATCGATTGTGCTTCCTTCGGTGTCAGTCTGAAATACTCAGCAACACTCATGGCAAGGTCAAAATCCAGGGCCCCGCTTTTTTCATCTATGTTCAATGCCAGTTCCTCTTTGTCAACGGAAGGATTTACATCATAGGCAGGGCTAAGGCGCCAAATCCCATTCTCAATGATGAACCCATGGTTACGAAGGTGATCATCGGTATTGGAAACTGCAATATTAAAAACGATCCTTCGCCAGAGTTCTGCAAGATCCTCCCGGATATTTCCACCATGGTCCTGGATGAACATTGACAGTTCAAGGTAGCTACCTCTTTTATCCCGGAGTGTTGCTTCATTGTTTCCGGTCATTGTCATGGCAGAAGCGAAATGAACCCGTTCGCCTTTGAGCCGGTCGAATCGTCTTGTGAAGAAGGTGTAATAATTCCCTGCAACCTTTTCGATCCGGGATTCAGACATATTTATACCCGCTGCAGTTGCAAGTTTATAGGTAAGAAACTCCCATTTGGCCTTATCGATGGTGTCGTTCTTCGATGGGAATTTTGCAATCCAGAGCTGACCGTTCTTATCCACTACGTTTGCTTTAGGTCTTGCACCCCCAAGTGAGGATCCGGGAGCCATCAGCATGACCAGCCATTTATTGAGTTCCTTTGGATTCTTGTCAGACTCCACAAGGCCGGCAATATGCTGCAATTCGCCAACGGAGGTCCAGGGAGGCACAGGAGTATGACGATCATCATCCAGAAAAGGCCCGTCAGGGACAAGCTTAAAACGCAGAGCCCCCATCCGGCATTTATCTGCAACACCCAGGAGAAAATCCAGATCATGTAAAACAGATGCCATCCCTCCTGCCTGCTTTGTAAGCTGAGTAGCCCTCCTCGTCATCAAGGTCCTTCCCCAGGTATCCGGCATTGAATCGAGAAATATCCCGAAGTTTTCTTTCTTTACAGGAAACTGAGGTCCGGAAAATAGCCCGATATCAGGATCAAGCAGGAATAAATTCTTGCCTCTGAGCCAATCAGCATCATATTCAAAGCTGTAAGACCTGCGGCCTTTGCCCTGGTGCGCAGACAAAATCCCGACAACTAAAGGTTGCTGCATTCCACTCCAATGAGCATAAACGTATATGTCCGTTTTATCCATCATGGTTACTTTTTCCCAAGAAGTTGAATGTCCTGAAGCTTTCTGCCAAGTTCATCATCCGCCGCCAGCTTCAGGATATCATCCTGCAGGCCAAGCGCCCGCAAGACATTAAAAACGGCTCCCAGGGATACTCCCGGACTGCCTTTTTCTATGAGGTAAAGCGTATTTCGGCCAATATCGGCACGTTCGGCAACCTGGATGGTGGTCAGGTTCCGGCGTTTTCTTGCCAGCTTAATGTTTTCACCAAGAACCTCCAGCATCTTCCGGTGCTGAGGAAAAAGAATCTGTTTCTTTGAATTCATTTGTACTATATCAGGTACAAAGATAATAAATATGTTTGGAATATAGTACAATCACAATAAAACAAAATATTTCGCTATTTCACTATTTGCCCATCTCCACTCCCCCAGAATTCATTCCGGGGCAAGCTATCTTTCTTCTGTCCAGCATCCAGGATCCAGGATCCAGCATCTGTGAAAAGCAGACGAAATCTAAAACATCAGGGACTCGCTCTTAAGAAGTATCTGCACCAGATTACGACCTGCCAAAATACTCCATAAGACTGCTTTTCGCCATCTCCAGGCTTCGCAGTCGGGGTTTAATCTGACACTGGATTCCAAAATCCTGCAACATCGGGAATAAAATTTCAGCAAGCCGGAGAGACGTTGTATAAACGGCTTTAGGAAGGGATGTTCTTTTGCTGAATAATTCAAGAAGAAGCCCGGGAATCTGGCTCAGCATGTTATCAATGCCCTCTGAAGGGTTCATAACCTCACTGGAAATAATCAGTTCACTCTGCTGATCGACGAGCAGCAACATATAGGTGAAATAGGGACGCTGGTTCGTTTCTTCTACCTGAGCGGGAGTCAGGAAAAAATCGATCTCAAAGATATTTTTCCCTACCGGGGTTTTCCTTGCTTTGTTCAACAAATCCATGTCAATCGGGATACTCAATTCCTCCGGCTCAGGAATTAAAATTTCCTTGTAGGTATTTTTCCAACTGATTTTTCCACCGACGACCTTATAATCCCTTACCAGGAAAATGTCCTGACCTTCTGATCCTGATTTCTCCTTCCACTTACCAGCGTCAGCGCTGACGACCACTTCCAGAAATTGCTCAAGGAAACTGACCATTGATTCCAGCTCCCTTTCCTCCAGGAACCAGGGGACCATCCCCGGTCTGTAACTCCTGAAGACAGGTCGCAGGGTATTGCCCTTATAGGAGACACCAGACGCTTTCATAACAGCACGGTCTTCCTTATCCAGATATTCCTTCTCCTCAAAAGAGACCATCAGTTGCGGAATTTCCAGCACCATTTCAGGAGAAGGCACTATCTCCGGATTTGAGAGTTGAAGGAACTGTCCCAGTGCACTCTCCCCCAGGTACACGGTGATCGCATAGTGCTCACCGAGATTTCCCATGACGCTTGTAAAACCAATGGTATCCGTAACCGGATCCCGTACGCCGATTAATTCATCTTCAAGCATGAACTGCCAAGGTTTCAAAGCATAAATGCGATCCGCCAGGGAGTAGAGTTTTGACCAGTTGTTCATCGATCTTTTTTCTACAAAAATCGGAAAATAATTGAACTTTCAACGATCATGGTTGCAACATTTGTCCGTCCCACACGACAGCATTCTTCTAATCGGCAGGAGGCGGGACGGAGGGGGAACGAGTTCATAAAGTTTATAAAGTTTGTAAGGTTTGTAAAGGAGGTTTGTTCTATTGCTGATCAACTGACTGCGCCATATTCACTTTATAAACTTGATGAACTATATAAACTATATGAACTTTATGTACTTTACAAACTTGATGAACTTTATAAACTCTAATAACTCATTCGGCGTTTTCGTTGTTTGGAGTGTTCTCCTTCCCCTTTTCTCCAGCGAACACTCTCTCCATATGGGCCAAAAACTCAGGCGGGGGAATCTTATTCTTTCGTGATTCTGCAATAAACCGGAATAGCATTGCCTCCGGCTCGTATTCCGGGGGATAATCTCCGGAAAGGAACAGGTCGCTCAGCATTTTCTCTTCGGCCAGTGATGTCGAACCTGCATAATACTTCCTGACCAGTTCGTCAATTTCATTTGAATTCATAAAATTTTTCTTGTTGTGCCTTTGATAATGGACAAATTTACTATTGATCCTCTGTGAATGGCATCTCCCTTTTTTAACTCGCAATTTGCAACTTACAACTCGCAACTGATTTTCGTGAACCAATTCTTATGTGATTATCACATAATCTGTTACAGGTGACCGGTAACTAAGGTTGAGTCCAAAAACGAAATTAAACCTTTTCCAATAAATTCGAAATCACCACCCTAAAAGTTATTTTAAGTGTTTTTTATCCTGAGGGTAATCCGGGAAAGAGATTAAGTAACTGTCTAAAATTAATTTAAAGGCTAATCATTCTCATAAAAAGACACAGAAATATATTATAAAAGATTGACTAT
>Ga0118677_10005938_pt1 | contig 21053 bp, 15 predicted proteins | sample AliMusrvi5mmetaG_FD_86154 | JGI IMG/M metagenome (GOLD analysis project Ga0118677, IMG submission 86154)
TCTCCGTTCCGTGTCCTGCAGAAGAATGAAGCCTGGGCATCCGACGGCCCTCGCCGCGCCGCGCTCAGCGCCTTCGGTTTCGGCGGCAACAACGGCCATCTGATCGTGGAAGAGCCAGGCCTCACGCCGCCCGCTCCCGCCGGCAAGCCCGCACGCGTAAAGATCGCCATCGTCTCCGCCGGTCTGGTCTCCGGCCAGCCCGAAATCTCTCTCGAACTGCAGTCCCTCGGCTTTCCCCCGGCCGACCTCGAACAGAGCCTGCCCCAGCAGTTGCTCGGCATGCAGGCCGCCGCCGAAGCCATCGCCAAAGTCCGCACGCTGCCCGGCGCCCGCACCGGCGTCTATGCCGGCATGGGCGTGGACGCCGAGGTCGCGCGCTACGGCCTGCGCTGGCGCACCGGTCTTCCGGTCTGCCCGGCCCTGACTCCCGCCGCCGTCACGGGCCGCCTGGCGAATGTCGTCGCCAACCGCATCTCCAGCCGGTTCGATCTTCGCGGACCCAGCTTCGCCGTCATGTCCGAAGAGATCTCCGGCATGGTCGCGCTGCGCCTCGCCGCGCGTGCGCTGGAAGCGGGCGAGATCGATGCCGCACTCGCGGGCGCCGTGGATCTTTCGCGCGAACCGGTCCAGGAAACCGCCCTGCGCGCCGTCGGAAATTCCGAACCCACCGGCGACGCCGCCGTGTTTTTCGTCGTCAAGCGTCTGGATGACGCCGTGGCCGCAGGTGAAACCGTGCTGGCCGTTCTCGAAGAAGACCCCGGCGGACCAGCAGCCGATTTCACGCCCCGCTTCGGACACGCCCACGCCGCCGTCGGCCTGCTCCAGTTCGCACATCAGGTGCTGACGCGCAATCCCTCCACCGTGCGCATTGAGGCCCTGGGCGGCGTGGAAGCGTCGTCGTCATTTTCCCTGTATCCGGACCCGCCGCGCATTCATCTCGAAGACCGCGCCGCCGTCGTTCTCACCGGCTCCGAACGCCGCGTGACGAAGATGCGCGAAAAGCCCCTCGCGGGCGACATCGCCTTCGTGTTCGCGGGCGCCGCCGCCGCCTACCCCGGCATGGGCGAAACCTTCTTTCGCGCGTTCCCCGACCGGGTCCAGGAAGTCACCACCCGGATGCCGCGCGTGGCCGCCTCCGCCGCCTGGATCGCCGACGGCCGCACACCCAACGCCTACGAAACACTCTGGGCCAGTTCCTTCCTGAGCCAGGTGCACGCGCGCTTCACGCTCGGCGTTCTGGGCCTGCAGCCCGCCGCCGCCATCGGCATCAGTTCCGGCGAGACCAACGCGATCGCGGCCTTCGGCGCCTGGAACGACCTCAACACCTTCCACGCGGAGTTCGAAGCCGCCGACCTGTTCGGCCAAATGGCCGCTTCCCGCTGGCAGACCTGGCGTCTGGCCGTGCCCGAAGCCGAACTCGCCGAAATCCTCCGCGCAAACCCGGCACTGCGCCTCACCGCGATCCATTCCTCCGGCGAATACGTCGTCGCCGGCATTGCCGAAAACCTGCCGAAAGCGCGCGCGCAGCGGATTCATTACGATCTCGTGGTCCACTGCCCGGAGTTCGCTCCCTGGCAGGAAACCTGGCGCAAACTGCACTCCCGCTTGACGACGCCCCCGGCGGGCATCCGCTTCTACTCGCACGCAGCCGCGAAAGCCTACAAGCTTTCCAAAAAGAGCATCGCCGACGCCCTGACGAGACAGGCCCTCGACACCCTGAACTTCCCCGCCGTCATCGAAAAGGCGTGGAAGGACGGCGTTCGCGTCTTCATCGAACATGGTCCGCAGGGCGGCTGCACCGCCTCCATCCGCCGCATCTTGGGAGACCGCGAACACCTCGCCGTCTCGCTCGACCTGATGTCGGTGGATTCTCTTCGACAATCCGCCAACACCGTTGCCCAACTGATCGCCGCCGGAGTTCTGAACCCCGAACTCGCCAAAATCTTCGATCGATTTGAACCCATGCAAGAAGCCCCGCGAGGCAAGCGCCTCACCTTTGCCGCCCACGCGCAGCCTGTCGTCGTTCCGGAGCCGGTCGTTCCGGAACCGCTGGTTCCTGCGCCGGTCACGACGACCATAATCGTCGCGGCCCCCGCCGCGCCTCAAGCTACACCCCAGGCTGCCCCCGCGCAGACTGCCCGGCTCAGCCTCTTCCAGGAACACGCCGCGGCTCTCACGCGCGCGCACCAGCAATTCATCGGACAGACAGGAGCCGAAGTCCACGCGGACTTCCTCGCCCGATCCCGGCGCGCTTACCTGGCCGCCGTGCCCTCAGCCGCAACACTGCCGGTGTTCGCACCCCCTGCCGTCCACGTTGTGGCAGCCGCCCCGCAGATCGCGGCACCGGCTCCCGCGCCTGCACCGACCGCTCCGGTGACCGCTCCGCCCTCGCCCGCCGAATCCGTCTGGCTCACCCGCGAAGATCTCGAAAACATCGCCTCCGGTCCCATCTCCGCCCTCTTCGGCCCGGAATTCGCGCCCATCGACAGCAACCGCCGCCTGGTCCGCATGCCCATGCCGCCCCTGCTCCTGGCGGATCGCGTCATGTCGATCCAGGCCAAAGCCCGCAGCATGGGCGTCGGTTCCATCCACACCGAAACCGACATCACCCGCGACTCCTGGTACCTCTTCCGCGACCGCATTCCCGCCGGCATCCTCGTCGAATCCGGGCAGGCCGACCTCCTCCTCATCTCCTGGCTCGGCGTCGATTTCGAGATGAAGGGCGAGCGCGTCTACCGCCTGCTCGGCTGCGAACTCACCTTCCACGGCGGCGCCCCTCGTGCCGGCGACAAACTGCACCACGAAATCCATATCGATCGCCACGCCAAACAGGGCCCCGTCCGCCTCTTCTTCTTCCATTCCACGACCACCGTGAACGGAACCCCGCGCCTCACCGTGCAAAACGGCCAGGCCGGCTTCTTTACCGATGAAGAACTCGCCGGCTCCAACGGCGTTCTCTGGGATCCCCAAACCACCCCCGGCACTCCCGGCATTGCCGCCCCGAAGCCGAAAGTGGCGAACATCCCTGCCAGCTACAACATCGAACAACTGCGCGCCGCCGCCATGGGCGGAGCCTGGCAGTGCTTCGGCAAAGGCTTCGAATTCGCCGGGCCCCACCAGCGCGGCCCCGGCTTCTGCAAGCCCGAACACCTCCTGTTCGACCGCGTCACCCATCTCGACCTCGCCGGCGGCCCCTGGAAACGCGGCTATCTCAAAGCCGAACTCCCCATCGACCCCGGCTACTGGTTCTTCGCGCCCCACTTTAAAGACGACCCCTGCATGCCCGGCACCCTCATGATCGATGGCTGCCTGCAGGCGATGGCGTTCTACATGCAAGCGCTCGGGCAAACTATCAAGAAAGACGGCTGGCGCTTCGAAGTCGTCCAGGACACGAAGTATCTGCTCCGCTGCCGCGGACAGGTTATCCCGTCCTCGAAACTCCTCGAATACGAACTCTTCGTCGATGAATTCGTTGAAGGCCACGAGCCTGTCCTCTGGGCCGACGTTCTCTGCACCGTCGACGGCCTCAAAGCGTTCCACTGCCAGCGCCTCGGCCTGAAACTGGTCTACGGCTTCCCGCACGACGACGACCCGAACTTCATGGTGCTGCCGCCCGATCCGAATCCGGTGGCCCTGATGAACGGCATCCCGCAGGATTACAACGCCCTGCTGCACTGCGCCGTGGGACCGCCCAGCCTCGCCATGGGCGCGCCCTTCGCGCGTTTCGACCAGGGCAAGCGCCTGCCCCGCCTGCCTTCCCCGCCCTACCATCTGGTCACACGCGTCACCAGCGTCGACGGCGATTTCGGCGTCGAACGCCCCGGCACCTCTTTCACCTCCGAACTCGACCTCACCGGCTCGGAATGGTACCTGAACGAAAACGGCACCCCCGTTCTCCCGTTCGGCGTTCTCATCGAATCGGTCCTGCAGCCCTGCGGCTGGCTCGGCTCCTACTGCGGCACCGCGCTGCGCTCGGAAGCCGAGGTCTTCTTCCGCAATCTGGACGGCACCGCGACCATCCACGGTCCCATCCCCGCCACCCGCTGCACGCTGAAAACCCGCTCCACCATGACCAAGGTCTCCACCTCGGGCGGCATGACGATTCAGTTCTTCGAAGTCCACACCACGCTAAACGGCCAGCCCCTGCTCGACGCCGTCACCAGCTTCGGCTACTTCCGCGCCGAACATCTGGTGCGCCAGGTCGGTCTGCCCGCGAACGAACAGGAACTCGCGATCCACAACGCGCCCTCGGCCTTCCAGCTCGATCTGCGGGCCGATGCGCAGCGTCTTCTTCCCCGCGGCGATCTGCTCATGATCGACCGCATCACCGGGCTCTGGGACAAACGCATCCGCGCCGAAAAGACCGTAACCCCGACCGACTGGTTCTTCCGCGCGCACTTCTATCAGGACCCCGTGCAGCCCGGCTCCCTCGGCCTCGAAGCGATCATGCAGACGCTGCAGTATTACGCGGTCCACCACAATCTCGATCAGGGCCTGACCACTCCGCACTTCGAGTACGTCGAGGAGATCGACTTCAAATACCGCGGCATGGTCTTCCCGACCACCAAACGCATGGAAACCGAAGTCGAGATCAAAGAAGTGGTGCGCGATGCCAACGGCGTGACCGTCCGCGGCGAGGCGTCCCTCTGGGCGGACGGCCTGCGGATCTACAAGATGGACCGCGTCGCCCTGCGCCTCGCGGGAGCTTAACCCGTGCCGGATTTTTCCGCGGCCTCCCGGCGATTCTTCGCCGGTGAGCCGAATCCCGACCTCGAACTCTACTACCGGTATCTGCCCGCCGGGCCAGGCCGCCACACCGCCAGGCCCTGGCTCAACGCACCCCCGGCCGATCGCCACACCAGTTCGACCTTTCCCTACCGCGCGCTCCAGCTCTATCCGTTCGCGGGCGAAAGCGCGGCGGAGATCCTCCATCAACTCGCCACGCCCCAAAACGCCCTCGCCGAGTACTCCAAACGCGCCGGCGCGCCTCTCGCCGCCGCAATCCTCGCCCGTTCCCCGGAAGACCTGCAGCGGGAAACCGAACTCGCCCGCACCGGCATTCCGCGCGCCGTCGAAACCGGGATCGAATGGAAGACGCCGGGCGGCAGCAGTTTCGTGCCGAAGCCTCTGGGCGCGGATGGCGTCGCCTTCGTCTACCCCGGCATCGCGAGCCCTTACCCGGGCCTCGGCGCCGATCTCTTCACGCTCTCCCCGCCCCTGCTCGACCGCTTTGAAACGCTTGCCCGCGGCGACGCCGCCCACTACCTGCACGTCGACGAAATGTATCCGGAAACGCCGGTGGACGAAACGCCCTTCTATCGCGACGTCGTGATGCTGGGCCAGTGCGCCATCAGCACCTCCCTGGTCTTCACCTGGCTGCTGCGCGAACTCTTCGGCATCGAACCAAAGGCCGCCTGCGGCTACAGTTTCGGCGAAGCCATCATGCTCACCTGCCTGGGCGTCTGGCCGGACCCCACCGAACTCGCCGGCAACCTCGACCGCATCCCCACCTACCGCACGCGCCTCCAGGGACCGATGGATTCCATCCGCGAACAATGGAACCTGCCCGCCGGAGCCCCCGTGGAGTGGGATTCCTGGACCGTCCGCACCACCGCCGCCGCGGCCTTCGCCGCCATTCGCCCGGAAAAGAACGTGTTCCTCTGCAACATCAACACGCTCGGGGAAGTCGTCATCGCCGGCGAGCGGGAAGGCTGCCACCGGGCGCTCGAACGCATCGGCGCCTCGGTAGCCAGCCCGGTGCCCATCCCCGTCACCATGCACTGCGAAGCGACGCGCGGCGAGTACCAGAACCTGGTGGACATCCACACGCTGACCACCGCCCGGGTGCCGGGCATCGACTTCTTCTCTTCCGCCACCTGCCGCCCCATCGACTTCGCCGCCGAATCGCCAGCCCACACCACGGCCGAAGCCTACTGCCGCGTGGTCGATTTTCCCCGCCTGATCCGCAACGTCTACGCGAGCGGTCCGAAAGTCTTCATCGAAGCCGGCGGCCGCCGCAACTGCTGCACCTGGATCGAAAAAATCCTGCGCGACCGGCCCCACGCGGCAATCCCTTGCGACCTGAAGGGCCAGGGCAGCGACACCGCGATGCTCCGCGCCCTGGCGCGCCTCGTTTCCCAGCGCGTTCCGCTGAGCCTCCAACCCCTGTACGCTTGACACCGGTCACCTCGGCGTTCTAGGCTTAGTCTGTCTATGCCTAAAGCCGAGATGCCTCCGGGCGCCCTCACCATGCTGGTTCTCCGGGTCCTTCGGTCCGGTCCTCTGCACGGCTACGCCATTGCGCAGCGCATTCATTCGCTCTCGAGCGACGTACTCGGCGTGGAGGAAGGCTCGCTCTATCCTGCCCTGCAGAAAATCCTCCTGAAAGGCTGGGTCACCGCCGAGTGGGGCATCTCGGAAACCAATCGGAAAGTGCGTTTCTACAGCCTGACGCCAGCCGGCGAGAGGCAACTCGAAACCGAACTCTCCGACTACGAACGCGTGACCGCGGCCATACGTTCCGTGTTGCGCACCGCCTGAAAGGACGCTCGTCATGGCTGAACTTTTCCGACGTCTCCGCTACCTGCTGTCGCGCGGCCGCTTCGACCGGGAACTGCGTGACGACCTCGAATTTCACCGAGAAATGGCCGCGCGGGAAGGCCGGAACACCCTGGGCAACACGCTGCGTCTCCGCGAAGAAGCGCGGGAGGCGTGGGGCTGGATGTGGCTGGACCGCTGCTCGCAGGACCTCCGCTACGCCCTGCGCGTCCTGCGGCGCTCACCCGGCTTCACTGCCGCGGCGATTCTGATGCTCGCCATCGGCATCGGCGTGAACGTCGCCGCCTTCAGCTGTTTCAATTTCCTGGTGCTGCGGCCGCTACCGGTGCGGGATCCCGCAAGCCTGCTGCGCTTCCACCGGCACTCGCCGCAGGCCTACGCCTTTGCACTGCCCTACCCCGAACTGTCCTTTTTTCGGGAGCATTCCCGCACGCTCCCGGTCATCCTTGCTCTGAACTCCGCGCGCCTGCCAGTAGAAGGGGAACAGCAACCGCTCAACGCCGCCTTCGTCAGCACGAACTTCTTTCAGGATCTCGGGGCGTCCCCCCTGCTGGGCCGTCTGCTGGACCCCGCCCGCGATGACGCCGCCAGCGCGGAACCGGTCCTCGTGCTGGGCTACGGCTTCTGGCAGCGTCACTTCGGCGCGGATCCGCTGGTCGTCGGCCGTCTGATCCGCCTGAACGGGAAGCCGGTCACGATCATCGGCGTGGCGCAACGGGAGTTTTCCGGTCTCAGTATCAACCGGTCGGATTTCTGGGCGCCCGTGCACCAGCAGCCCTATTTCGCGCCGGGAAGCCGCCTGTTGACGGATTTCTCCGTCGACAGCAGCGGCGTGCAGATGTTCGCCCGACTGCAGCCGGGCCTTCCCCGATCGGCAGCCGAAGCGGAACTGCGCCTGCTCGCCGCCGAACTGCGCAAAACACACAGTGCCGACATTTGGGAGAACGAAACCCTGGTCGGCGAGCCCGCCGGTTACGCGGACAGCATCCGGGTCGGCAACCGGCGCGGGACCGGTTCGGAAGATCGCGACGACCTCTACCCGGTGGCAGCTCTCGTGGGCGCCCTGTGCCTCCTGATTCTGACGGTGGCCTGCGGCAATCTCGGCAGCCTGCTGCTGGCCCGCGGCGTAGCGCGCGAACGTGAGATCGCGATCCGTGTTTCCGTGGGCGCGGGGCGCGGCCGTCTGCTCCGGCAGTTGTTCACTGAAAGTCTGCTGCTTTCCGTCTTCGGTGCCGCGGCCGGCCTCGCGCTGGGCTATGCGGTGATGCGCGGGTTGCTCGCGTTAAGAGACGCGCCGGACTGGCTGGATCCCGCGCCGGACTGGCGCGTGGCCCTGTTCGCTCTGGGCACCGGCATCCTCGCCGCGTTGCTGTTCGGACTCACGCCGGCTCTGCAGATCGCCCGCCAGCGCCACCGGACCACCTTCCTGCGCCAGATTCTGGTCGCCGCGCAGGTAGCCGCGAGTTGCGTTCTCCTGATTGTTGCGGGCCTGCTGGTGCGGGCGCTGCAGGACGCCACGGCCACGAATCCGGGTTTCGAATACCACCAGGTGGTCTCGGTGGATCCTGGCCTGGCCGCCCACGGCTACACACCGGCCAGGGCGCGGGCCTGGCTCGATACCATGCAGGCCCGCCTGCGCGCCCTGCCGGGAGTGGAATCCGTTTCCCTCACCGACACGGCGCCCCTCGGAAATCACGTCACCTCCGCAAGAGTCGAAGTGGAGGGGCGCAGGGCCGATATTCTGATCAGCCGCATCGACCCGGAATTTTTCCGCACCCTGAAAATTCCCCTCCTCCGGGGCCGCAATCTGACCCGCGGCGATACACACGCCGTTGTCGCCGGGCAGTCGATGGCACAGCGGCTCTGGCCCGGCGAAAATCCGCTCGGGAAGGAATTCGACATCGACGGCGGCAAGTCCATCGTGGTCGGCATCGCCGGCAGCGCCCGGCTGGTCAGACCGGAAGATCCCGATATGGTCGAAGTTTATGCGCCCCCGGCGGAATCCGACCTGCCGTCCATGGGACTGCTGGTGCGCACCGAGGCGCCTCCCGATGACCTGGCGCGCGCAGCGATCTCCCTCGCAAGGTCCACCGACCCCACCCTGTTCCCGGCCGTGCAGTTGTTGCGCAATTCCTTTCGCCGCAAACTGCGCACCGCGGAGAGCACGGCGCTCGTGGTTGGCATTCTGGGGCTCGCCGCGCAACTGCTGGCCTGCTTCGGCATTCTCGGTGTGGTGGCTTATGCCGTATCGCAGCGGGTTCGGGAGATCGGAATCCGCCTGGCGCTGGGCGCCAGGCCGCTGCAGGTTATGAGCGTCGTGCTGCGGCAGTTCTTCTGGCCCGTGGCGGCTGGCTTAACAGCCGGCCTGGGCGGCGCGGCGGCGTTATCGAAACTTCTGCGGAAGGGGCTGTACGGAGTCAGTAATCTGGACCCGGAGGCTTACCTCGCCGCCGTGGTCTTCTTCGCGCTGACGGTTCTGCTGGCGGTACTGTTTCCCGCGAAACGAGCGCTGAAAATCGATCCCGCACGGACTCTGCGCCAAAACTAGTTTCCCCACCTTGTAATCCGGTGCGAATGTGGGGCAGACTGTTAATCTGCGCGCCGGTTGGTACCCGGCGCTTCACCCGGTCGACGAACTACAGGTTTACGCCGGCGGATTCAGCCGACGCAACTCCGCCGACATCCGCTCCCGCACCAGATCCCGCAGTTCGCCCGCCTGCTTCGCATTCCACCCCTCGGCCGCAACCGGCTCGAGTACCCGCAGATAAAGGGGACGCTTGGCCCGGAACAGAATCTCCTTCTTCCCCAGATTCCTCCCGGTCCCGTCGATCACCACCGGCAGCACCGGAATCTTCTCCCGAATCGCCAGCTGAAACGGCCCTTCCGAAAACGGCAGCAGATTCCCGTCGCTGCTGCGCGTGCCCTCCGCGTAAATCAGAATCGAACAGCCGCCCCGCAGCACGCGAACACACTGCAGCATCGCCCGCGCGGCGTTCCGCGGGTCTTTTCTGTTGATCGAGATCTCTTTCGACATCAGCAGCGTCCAGCCCACCCACGGAAGCCGGAAAAGATCCTCGCGCGCCATGCACTTGGTATCCAGCGGCAGGAACGAAACCAGCGGGATGTCGATGATCGACTGGTGATTGGCGACCAGAATGTAATTCTGTCCGGGCCGTATATTCTCAAGGCCCGCGATGTGCAGCGTCGGCAGGTGCACGCGAATCAGTAACCGGCCCAGCAGACGCAGCGACCGCCCCGTGCGAAGCACCAGCGGATCCCGGTCGAAAAGCCGAACCACCGCCATCACCGGCACCCAAATCAGAAAGAGCAGGCCGCAGGCAATCCAGATCCAGAGGGACCGAATCAGACGGAGAGTCATGCGGCAACACTCAACATAAAGGACCGTGGGAGATAATCAGAGATACACCACCTAAAATCATGCGGGAAGTACGCTACCAGACGCCGCACGGAATTCACGTGTCGCGCGCCACCTCCAGGTTACCTTATCGCCAGGGTCTGAGCCGCTTCCTTCGGGAACTCGACAAACACCGCGGCATTTATCTTTCATCGGGTTATGAGTACCCGGGCCGTTACTCACGTTGGGATATTGTATCCGTTCGCCCGCCGCTGGAGCTGATCAGCTTCCAGAGAGACGTGACCTTCCGGCCTCTCAACGAACGCGGCGTCATCATCAACAAGCTGCTCGCGAACGCCCTGCGGGACCATCCGCACTGGGACGATTTCCGCGAAGAGAACGGCGTCGTCAAAGGCCGCCTGAAGCCGATGCCGAAATTCTTTTCCGAAGAAGAGCGCAGCAAGCAGCCCTCCGTCTTCTCCGTGCTGCGCGCCCTGACGCACGAATTCCGCAACGATAACGACGACAAACTCGCCTTCGCCGGCGCCTTCGGCTTCGACCTGATCTACCAGTTTGAGCCCATTCCCCTGCGTCTCGAACGCCGCATGCGGAAAGACCTGCAGCTCTTCCTCTGCGACGAAATCGTCTACATGGACCGCAAACGGGAAGTCATCGAACGCTTCTCCTACGATTTCGAGCAGGACGGCCTGACCACGAGGGGCCTGCCCCGCACCGCCGAAGCCGTGCCGAAAGCCCCGAAACGTGCGCCCGGCCCCATCACTTCCGATCACACCGTTGAAGAATACAAGGCCAACGTGGAAACCGTCCGCGAAGGCATGCGCCGCGGCGATTACTACGAAGTGGTGCTGCGCCAAACCTTCCAGACGCCTTACTCCGGCAAGGCTTCCGACCTTTTCGAGCGGATGCAGCGCGCCAACCCCAGCCCCTACGAGTTCCTGATTCAGTTCGGCGGCGAGCAACTGATTGGCGCTTCCCCCGAAATGTTCGTTCGCGTGGAAGGCCCCCGCGTGGAAACCTGCCCCATCTCCGGCACCGCGCGCCGCACCGGCGACCCCCTCCAGGACGCGAAAAACATCCAGGAACTGCTCAACTCGAAAAAGGAAGAGTCCGAGCTGACCATGTGTACCGACGTGGACCGCAACGACAAAAGCCGTGTCTGCGTCCCGGGCACCGTGAAAGTGATCGGCCGCCGCCTGATCGAGGCCTACGCCGGCCTGTTCCACACGGTCGACCACGTCGAGGGCGTCCTCGAAGAGGGTTACGATTCGCTCGATGCCTTCCTGAGCCACATGTGGGCCGTCACCCTGATCGGCGCGCCGAAAAAGGCCGCCTCCATGGCCATCGAGAGTCTCGAAAAGACCGCGCGCGACTGGTACGGCGGCGCCATCGGCATGCTCTCCCTCAACGGCGACATGAACACCGGCATCGCCATTCGGACCACCTACCTGCGCGACGGATACGCTACCTACCCGGCGGGCGCGACCTTGCTTTACGACTCCGACCCCGCCGCCGAAGAACTGGAAACGCGCCTGAAAGCCACCGGCTTCTTCCGCCTGCTGGGCGATCAGGCCAAAATGGCGCCGACCGAAGCCGAAGCCGAGCCCATCCACATGAAACTGCTGCTCGTGGATAACGACGACTGCTTCATCCACACGCTCGCGAATTACGCCCGCCAGGCCGGCGCGGAAGTGGTCACCTACCGGGCCGGGATGCCGCTCGAAATCCTCGACAAAGTGCGGCCCGATCTGATTCTCATCTCGCCCGGCCCGGGCCGCCCCGAAGATTTCGGCGTTCCCGCGCTCGTCCGCCACGCCGCCCAGGCCGGTATTCCCGTCTTTGGCGTCTGCCTGGGCCTCCAGGGCATCGTCGAGGCCTTCGGCGGCGAACTTGGCGTGCTCCCGTATCCCATGCACGGGAAACCGTCCAAAGTCCGCCATTACGGGCTCGGCTCCTTCGAAGGGCTGCCGGAAGAGATCGAAGTCGGCCGTTACCACTCGCTTTACGCCGTGCCGGAGAAACTCCCGGAGGTGCTGGAAGTCACTGCCCGCACCGAAGACGGCGTCATCATGGGCGTCCGGCACCGAACGCTTCCCATCGAAGCCGTCCAGTTCCATCCCGAATCGATCCTCTCCGCGAAGAGCGATACCGGCCTCAAGCTGATCCGCAACGCCCTCCGGATCGCCAAAGCGGCCGGTGTCGGTTTCGGGGCGACCCGCTCCTGACCGTAAACTTTCGTGCAACCAAATGACTACTCCAGTGATCTGCAATAGAAGTAGTCCCGTGCACATCTCGGCACCCGGAATCCGGGACCGCAATCCACTTTGCCCTACAATGGTACTTTAAACATGCGAACTCTGTTTCTGAACCCACCTTCTTTTGAAGGCTTCGATGGCGGCGCGAGCTCACGCTGGCCCGCTTCCCGGGAAATTGAGTCGTATTGGTATCCGGTCTGGCTCTGTTATCCCGCGGGAATGCTGCCCGACAGCAAAGTCGTGGATGCGCCTCCGCACAAGATTTCCATCGAACAAACCGTGGAAATGGCGAAGGATTTCGAACTCCTGGTTCTCTTCACCTCCACCCCGGGTTTCGATGTCGATTGCAAAATTTCCGAGATGATGAAGGCCTCGAACCCGTCGATGAAGGTCTGTTTCGTCGGACCTCCCGTCACGGTCGAGCCCGAAAAGTCGCTCAACGCCAGCATGGCGATCGATTTCGTGATCCGCCGCGAGTTCGATCACCAGATTGTCGACTACGCCAACGGCAAGCCGCTCGAGGAAATTCCCGGCGCCAGTTTCCGCAAAGACGGCAAAATCGTCAATAATCCGGAAGCGCCCATGATCGAAAATCTCGATGCCCTGCCCTGGGTTTCGAAGATTTACAAGCGCGATCTCGACGTCACGCGTTACAACGTTCCGTTCCTGCTCAATCCCTTCATCTCGATGTACACTTCGCGCGGCTGCCCGGCGATGTGCACGTTCTGTCTGTGGCCCCAGACGCACTCCGGCCATCGCTGGCGCCTGCGTTCGAGCGACGACATTTACAACGAAGTGGAGTACGTTCTGGGCGCTTTCCCGGAAGTGAAGGAAATCTTCTTCGACGACGATACCTTCAACTACCGCAAAGAGCGCACCATCGAGCTCTGCTCCAAGCTGAAAAAGCTGAACTTCACCTGGTCCTGCACCTCGCGCGTCACCACCGATTACGACACGCTCAAAGCCATGAAGGAAGCGGGCTGCCGCCTTCTCATCGTCGGCTACGAGTCCGGCGATCCGCAGATCCTCAAGAACATCAAAAAGGGCGCCACCATCGACATGGCGGAGCGCTTCACCGCGAACTGCAAGAAGCTGGGCCTGGTCATTCACGGCGATTTCATCGTCGGCCTGCCCGGCGAAACCCGCGAAAGCATCCGGAAAACGATCGATTTCGCCAAAAAGCTCGACAACGAAACCATCCAGGTTTCCATCGCGCATCCTTACCCAGGCACCGAGTTTTACGCATATGCCGAGAAGAACAACCTGATCTCCATCGGCAATATCGTCGACGACCGCGGCAACCAGCTTCCCAAAGTGGTTTACGAGAACCTGAATGAAGCGGAACTGATGGACTGGGTGGAGCGCTTCTACAGCGAATACTATTTCCGTCCGAAAGTCGTTTGGCGCATGATCAGCAAGGTGATGTTCAACTCCCACGAGCGCAAACGCCTCACCAAGGAAGCCAAGGAATACATGGCCCTGCGGGCGCGCCGCCGGAAGTTCATCTCCGAGCAGCGGCAACAGGCGACCGTCTCCGCGAATGCCGGTGACTGAAGCCCCGCGCCACGCCCCCTCGCGGGCGGTGATTCGCAAGACACGGCTTTTCGCCGTCATTTCGGTCCTCAGTAACGTAGCGGGCAACTCGGCGCTCACGCACGGCTTGCAGCAGCTGGGCGCCATCGGCAACACCCCGCTTGACCTGATTGCCGCTCTGTTCCATCCCTGGGTGGCGCTGGGCGTTACGATGCTGATCGTCTGGACCTTCGCCCACATGGCGCTGCTGAGCTGGGCGGACCTGAGCTACGTGATGCCCGTAACCGCCATCGGCTACGTGGTCACCGCCTTCGCCGGGCGTTTCTCTCTCGGCGAAACCGTTTCCCCCATGCGCTGGGCGGGCATCGTCCTGATCACGTTAGGCGTCACGCTGGTGGGCCGAACGCCGCCCGCTTCCGCCCCGAAGGGTCGCCCCGTCGAATGAAGTGGCTGCTGGTCTCCCTCTGCGTCACATCCACCGTGGTGGGCGACGTCTTCCGCTCGCTGGGCATGCGCCACCACGGCGAAATTCACGACTTCCGCCCCGGCGCCATCGGCGGAGCGCTCTCCGCTATTGCCCGCAACTGGATGGTGATTCTTTCCACCTGCGCCATGGCCGTTTCTTTCTTCTCTTTCATGAAGCTGGTCTCCATCGCGCCCATGAGCTTCGCGGTGCCGGTTTCAGCCGTCACCTTCATCCCGGAAACCCTGCTCGCGCGTTTCCTGCTCAAGGAAGCCGTGGACACGCAGCGCTGGCTCGGCATCGGCCTGATTCTGGTGGGCGTGGTTTTTATTTCGCAGTGATTCCGGCTCTGCTCGTCGTTTGCGGCATCGCCTATAACCTGCTCGCCATCGCGGGTGCGTTGCGCTTCCGACGCCGCGCCGTCATTTCCGCGTTCCATCCCCCTGTATCCATCCTCAAACCGGTCCGGGGTCGCGATCCGCGCTTTTACGAGGCCATTCGCTCGCACGCGCTCCAGCGCTATCCGGAGTTCGAAATCCTCTTCGGAGTTGCCGATCCCGAAGACCCCGCTCTGACCGACATTCGCCGGCTGCAACAGGAATTCCCCGCCCTGCCCATTCGCGTGATCCTCTCGCCGAATACCGCGCCCAATCGGAAGGCGGGATCGCTCGAAATCCTCGCCGATCACGCCAATTACCCGGTGATGCTGGTGAACGACGGCGATATCCTGGTGGAAACCGACTACCTCGCCCGCGTCCTCAGCCTTTTGGAACCGGATGATGTCGGTCTCGTGACCTGCCTTTACCGCGGGCGCGGAGCCTCACTCGCCGCCCGTGCCGAAGCCCTCGGCATCGCCACGGAATTCGCCCCCAGTGTTCTGGTTGCCCGCCTGCTCTCGTCCACCGGCTTCGCGCTGGGTTCCACCATGGCTTTTCGAAAACGGGAACTCGACGCCATCGGCGGTTTCGCCGCCATCCGCGAATACCTGGCCGACGACTACCAACTCGGCGCGCGCATCTCCGCCCTGGGCAAGCGCGTCGTGATGGCGGATACGGTCGTCGAAACGAATCTGGGCGCCGGAACGTGGCCCGAGGTCTGGAAGCACCAGGTGCGCTGGTCCCGCACCATCCGGATCTCCCGCCCTGCCGGCTATTTCGGCTATCTGGTCACGCAAGCCACATTCTGGTGCCTGGCAGCGGCTCTGTGGGGATACCCCCGGGTGGCTCTGATGGGAATCGTAGTGCGCCTTCTCGCGGGTGCGGCGGCGATGCGGGCGCTGGGCTTCCGCGACCTCCGGCCTCTGTTGCTGGCCCCCGCCCGCGACCTCTTCGGCTTCGCGGTCTGGTGCGCCGGACTGGCCGGAACCACAGTCGAATGGCGCGGCGAAAAGTTCCGGCTGCTGCGGGACGGCCGGATGGTCAGTTCGACTCGCCCAGCATCTCCGCCAGATGCGCTTCCGTGATATTCCCGTGCGAAGCGGTCGCCGCGACGGCGCCCTTCCGCAGCACCAGAATTTGCGGAGATTCGTGCCGAACCCCGGTCATTTCCGCAACGCTCAGAGAGACCGGCCGGTTCTTAATTACGTGCAAAATATGCACCGGAATGTCGGGATGATGCAGCCGGAATCGGTTCACCTGCGAATGAGCGGCCCAGCTCACCGGACAAGCCGTGCTGTGCTTGAACAGCACCACCAGATCTTCGCGCAACAGCTCCCGCAGATCGGTATCCTTGCCGATTTCCGGCATTTCTCCTGCCCGGCACGCCTCTTCGCGGCGCTTGAACCAATTAAACATTCGTCTCCTGTCACTACAGATTAACGGGGGTGCCCGGCGGATTCGGGTCGATTATATCCGAATAAAAGCAATTGTAACCGGACTCAGGTTTTTGACCGCGGGCGCGGCCGCGGTGAGCTTTCCCGACGCTGGATTCCGGCGAAAACACGTGATGGTATCACCCTGTTCGTTCGCCGAATAAAGAAACCTGCCGGCCGGATCGAATCCGATAAACCGGGGGGTTTTTCCACCGGACGGCGTCCAGCCCGCGTTCGTCAGCAGCCCGGTTTGCGGATGCACGCGGAAAGCGGCAATACTGTCGTGGCCCCGATTCGAACAATACACAAAGCGAGAGTCCGCGGACAGTGCGATTTCGGCCCCCGTGCTGTTGCCGGTGAACTCGGGCGGGAGCAGAGACAGGATCTGCCGGGGCTGCAGCGCGCCGCTCTCCGGATCTCGCGAATACGTGGCGACCGTGCTGTTCAACTCGTTCAAAACCCAAAGCACCGGCAGTTTCGGATGAATCGCGAGGTGCCGCGGACCCGCCGCGGGCCGGGTCTGGATCGAGCCCTGCGCCGTCGGACTCAGCCGCCCGGCCTTGCCGTCGAACCGGAAGGAGAACACGCGGTCCAGCCCCTTGTCCGGGACATAAACGAAACGCCCGCCGGGCTCGAAGACGAGGTGATGAGGACGGGACCCGGGCTGTTCCACCCGATGCGGACCAGGCTCGCCGGGGAGTGTCACGAGCTGAACCGGATCGCCCAGCCTGCCTTCCTCAATCGGAAGAACAGCCACGCTGCCGGAACCATAATTGGCCACCAAAAGAAATCTGCCATCGGGACTGCACGCGAGATGCACGCCGTTCACGCCGCCGGTCTCGGCTTTATTCAGAAACGCGATCCGGCCCGTTGCGGGATCCACCGAGAATGCCGAAGCGTAACGTTCGTCACCGTGAACCGAATAAATAAATCTCCGATTGGGGGAGGCGAGGAGGAACGAGGGGTTAACGAGGTTACCCAACTGCTGCATGTGAGACCACACGCCGGTCGCGGGGTCCATCCGGTAAACGTGGATGCCATCCCCGTGCGCGTGCCTCTGCTCGGAGGTGTAACATCCGGCGTAGGCGTAAACGGAACGGCTTGCCGGCGCTCCGGCCAGCCATGCCGGGGAAGCGAGCAACGCCGCTCGAAGCAGTTCACGGCGTTGCACGCGGGTTATTGATTCCGCTTGGCGACAAGGTAATCGGCTGCGGCGTCGATCCCCTGCGATTTCCGAATTTCATGAAACTTGTCAAGAGCATTACTGGCGGCCTTCGTCCGCTCAGTAGCCCCGGTGACCTTGCGCTTTTTTTCGGTAACGGGCGCGCTCTGGACACGCTCGTTGATCTCACGGTTTTTCGCAATGCGGGTTGCGAGTCGCTCCGCGGGGGTCATTTCATGGTACGGTTTGGTCATACGGACACCTTCGGCATACTAACAGTCTAGCGGCTCACCTGGCGCGCCGTCACCCAACGGCGCTTAGAAAGCGGTTAGAATGCAGCTATGATCCGAATTGCGGTACTGTTGTTGGCGATGTCCACGACACTTTCCGGCGCCTCCGGCGCGTACGATTTCACCCTCAACTCCATCGACGGGAAAGCGACCCCTCTGGCCGGCTTCAAGGGCAAAGTCACGCTGATTGTGAACGTTGCAAGCCAGTGCGGCTTCACGCCGCAGTACGCCGGACTCGAAGCGCTCTACGAAAAGTACCGCGACCACGGCTTCGTTATCGCGGGCTTCCCGGCCAACAATTTCGGCGGCCAGGAACCCGGCACCAACGAAGAGATCAAACAGTTCTGCAACCGGAACTACAGCGTCAAGTTCCCCATGTTCGCGAAGATCTCCGTGAAGGGCGCCGACAAAGCGCCCCTCTACCAATACCTGACCGACACCATGGGCGGCGACGTGCAATGGAATTTCACCAAGTTCCTGGTCGACAAAAACGGCAAAGTCATCAAACGCTTCGATTCCTCGGTGGAACCGGACTCCCCCGAACTGGTTTCCGCAATCGAAGCCGCTCTGAAATAGTTGCGCGTTAGCGCGGAATCGTCCCGGCGCACTCCGCCCAGTGGTCCACAAGGTAATGCACCACCTTGCTGCCGACCACCTGCGCCGCGTCGAGCGCCGGCATGTAAGCGGAATAAACACCGCCCACCAGCCCCTTCAGACTCTCCGCGGGGGTAGATCCCGGCGCTTCCCGGTCATAGTTGCTCACCGTTCGCAGCACCAGCACCCGGCGCAGATCCACGCGCCGGGCATTCGCCAGAAAGGTGAGCGACTGCATGGTGCCCGTGTCCTCCATGGCGGAGATCATGTAATTCCCCTTGCCTTCCGTGTAGTACTGCGTCCACGCGTTCGCCCAGGCGTCGAGACGGGCGCCGTGCCAGAAGGTGCTGCCGGAGATCGTATCGCCCTTCGCCACGAACGGGGGCTTCTGCGCGTTCGGAAACCCCTCGAAACGAGCGCGCGATTTCCGGATCTGCTCGGTGTCCGCCAGCGTCACGCCCCTCGTCAGACGGTACGCCCAATCCACCAAAGGCAGGTTCAGCGTGTAAATCTCGCCTTCCAGATCCTTGCGCACGGGTTGCTCGTACGGTACCCCTTTTCGGAGCGGCACGATTCCCGTCGGCCAGTCTTTCGGGATATCGCGGGCGTCCACTTCATAGGCCAGATCGCCGTCGATCACATGCTCCGCCCAGACTGCCGAACCGAGCGAGACATCGGCCGGGTCACCGCCGCCGATACCGGCCACAATCCAGTACGTCTGCGAGAAGTCGAAGCGCGGATCGAGGCCCAGCGCCATCACCGACGCCGCCGCCTTCGCGGTGCCCACGCCGGTCACCATGCCGAGCACGCCGTCTTTGTTCATCCGCACGTGCCGGTAGCCGGAATCCATCGGAATCACCTGGTCCAGATGTTCCCGTTCCACCCACAACTGGTATTCGCCCGGCACATCGCCCGTGTCTTCGCCGCGCTCGAACATCGCGATCACCACCACCTTCACGGGAATCGGCCGGTTCTGCGCGCCAACCGCGCCGGCGAGGCACAACCATACGAGCAGCGTCTTCATCGTCTCCCTCATCGGAACCCCCACGTCCTTGTTGCATAGCCGGAAACCAGCGGTTTCACCTGCCGCACCGCCCCGTGCCAGTCGGACGAGCCGTACTTCTGTTCAAACGCCGCCACCGCACGATCGTACTCGACCAGCATCTTCTCCTTGAGCGGCGCCTCCGCGAAGGAGTACGTGAGACTGTTGCGCCCCAGTTCCACCACCTCTTTCCAGGTGAGGTGGAACGTGGTGACGGCCGTGTAGTATTCATCCGTCATATTGGAATCCCACGAGCCCCGGTCGTCCGTGTTCAGACAGACCGGAATTCCCGTGCGCAGGTATTCCGGGAACGGATGCTTCGACGTATCGGGCACGTACTCGAGCACGCGGTTCGACACCAGATTGATCTCCACCAGATACCGGTTGTTCCGCATCAGCAGCATCGTGTCCGGGTCCGTGATGAGGTTGATGCCATGCCCGATGCGGGTGGCGCCGAGCAGCAGCGTGTCGCGCACTTCATGCCCCGCGCTGTCCTTCTCGCCGGCATGGATGGAAAGCGGAATGTCGCTGTAGGTCCTCCGCATCTTCCGATAGGTGTCGAGGAACCGGAGCGCACTGCCCTTTTCGTTGTCCTCCCGGCCCGCCATGTTGATCCCGACCCAGCGGTCCCGGTGCGCGGCCACCCACGCGTACATATTTTCGAGGCGCTGCTCCGCATCCGGCGCGAAGCGGATCACCACGCCCTGAAAGCGGACCGTCACATTCGTCGCCGCGGCGTCGGGCTGCCGCAGGCGCTCTTCGATGACACGGAACGCGTCGTCCGCAGGCATCGGGCGCCCCGCCACGTCCACGAAAGCCGTGATGCCGGCTTGCGCTTCGATGTAGCGCACTCCTTCGGCCCCGAAAAGCCGCATGTTCTCCACCAGCGCATCGGCGGCGAGCCAGGGATCGTGCCCCAGATCGCCCATGCGCGGCACCACGCGCTCGAAAAACTCGTCGCGCCCTTCGCCTGGCTTGTCGAGAATGAACGCCGACAGCCACGCGGCCTTCGTCTCGGCGGAGAGCGATGCCAGCGGCTGGTACAGAGCTTTCTGGCACGCGTCCAGAGCCTCATAGTGCGACCGCTGGATGGTGATGAAGCGCGGCTGCGTGTCGACGGTGCCGGGGCAGTTGCCCAGTTGCGTCATCGTATAAAACGAGTTCCGCGCCAGGGTCTTGGGCGACGTGGCCGCCGCATACCAGACCGAGGCGTAAGTCGAGTGCCCGTTGTGATGATGCAGGTCGCCGCCCTTCGGCAGCGCGAACAGGAATGCATATAGTTCCGAGGGCGAAGCGGACTTCCGGATTTCGTCGAACCGCGCCCCGAAATCCGCCGCGAAACTGGTAGACGCCGCGAACAGCAGCAGCGTGAGCGACTTTGTGGCACGAGTCAGCATTCGTGCTACACAGCGTAGCGCACGGCCTCGCCGATTTAATTCCGGAGGGGCTTGCCCGTCTTCAGCATGTGCTGCATGCGCGCCTGCGTTTCCCGCCGTCCGCAGAGGCTCAGAAAGGCCTCCCGCTCCAGATCGAGCAGGTACTGCTCGGAGACCTGCGGGGAACCCGTCAGCCGTCCGCCGCTCAGCACGTGCGCCAGTTTCTCGCCGACCACGACGTCATAGTCCGAGATGTACCCGCCCTGGCGCGCCATCCAGACGCCCATCTTCATCAGCGCGAAACCGGCCTCGCCGGAGACTTCCACATCCGTGCGGGGCGCGCCGGGCGCATGTCCGGGCACCAGCGACAGAGCGAGCTGCTTCGCGTCGTCGATCAGCCGCTCCGGATTCATGGAGACCCCGTCGCCGTCGCGCAAATACTTGAACTGCCGGGCCTCGGAAGCGCTCGATGAAACCTTCGCGAACCCGATCTGTTCGAAGATCTTCTTGATATCGCGGGACCGCGTCAGCAGTTCCTTGCAGCCGCCGCCGGCGGGAATCAGACCGACACCCACCTCGACCAGCCCCATATAGAGT
>Ga0118677_10005940_pt1 | contig 21049 bp, 13 predicted proteins | sample AliMusrvi5mmetaG_FD_86154 | JGI IMG/M metagenome (GOLD analysis project Ga0118677, IMG submission 86154)
GACTTGAGGGTCCACCCACGCTACATCGTTGGCGCGCACCGAATCGGCAATGAACTTCTCGATATATGAATAGTCGTGATCCTCGTAGTCAAACGCATAGGCCGTCGAGTTAAGCCCGGCTCCTGCCAAGGAACTTAGGGTGCAAAGCAGCAGAGCCGCAGACCTAGGCCTATTTGCCCCACACGTCGATAGCCCAGAGCAAACGGAAACCGCAAGCGGAACGGCAATCATGTAGCTGTAGTACGTTGGGAACTTTCCGAGCAGGAGCAGTAGACCGCCGAGAAGTATCACAAAGAGAATGCCATAGGAAAGGGCCGGACACTGAATGAGATGCTTTCGCCTACGGAAGAAAACGTAAAGAACAATCGCGGCGCCAAAGAGAAAGAGAAAACTAAAGTCCTTTGGGATGTAATTGTGGTGATGGAATTCTCCTCGGGAGACCAAGGCGCTAACGAATCGTGGACCCCGGATTTGGGGGACTGTGGCGTTCAAGAAGCCCTTCAACCGTCCAGTTGCAAACAAGATCGCCAGGAAGATTGCGCCACCTATTGCGCTGGCGACAAACGACGAAACGACTTCCTCCAGATAGCGCCGGCGAAAGAGCAAAAGGAGAGTAAGTCCAGCCGCCAAAAGTACCGGCAAATATTGCGGTCCGGCCCATGGAACTAGTGAACATAAAAGGAAGAGCGAGATCAGTCGCGCTCTCCTCTTTCGGACCGACATCAGCCAGAGAGCGACAGACATAAGCAGCATGCCAAAACCGTCGTAACGGCCACTTCTGTAAGAAAATATTACCCCGAATTCAGTAGCAATTAAAGGCAACAGCAGCAAGCGCCAAGAAGCTGCGGTTACGATGTTAAAGCGTTTCACAGCAGACCAGAGCAGGAATAGGGCGACCGTCATTGAGGCAATGTCGGCGCTGCGAATTGAACGGAGCGAAGCGCCAAAGAGCTTGACCCACGGAACCAAAAGGAAGGCATAAGTATTGACCATCTCATACGTTCGATCGCTAAAGCCTTGCCCATGGAAGACGCTGATTGCAGGCTCTGACGCAACACACTCATCTACGTTCGGGAGAGGATATGAGGTCGCAGTCAGGACATTGAAGGAAAGAAAAACCAGGAGGAAAAGGAGTACCAGGCAAACTTCATGTATTCGTTCAAGAAGCCGATTCATCTTCTTCGCTCCTTAATGGTCGCAAGGTCAGTGGATTTTCGAATCACTATACATGATCGGGGCATTGAAGAGAAGCTTAATGGCTTGAAATATTTTGCGTAATGATTGCTCGAAAGGCGGTCAGGCATCATCGCGTCTTTGAGAAGAGAACAATCCGTCCTGTTCCCTATGCGTTAGCAGTAGCCCCGAGTAAACCAACGGCAGGAGGTTCCCGAGGAGTTACGCCCCGTCTGGACTTGCGCCAGGTGGCACTGCATTTAGCGCCAGAACTACATCTAAGTAAGGAAACTCCAGTGCCCCGGGTCATCTCCGGGATTTGTACGTTCCCGTTCATTGTGTCGAAGCAGCCTGCTTCTGGTAGGCCCTTGACACTTTGTTGCCGAGTTGATAGGGTCCGGTTGACGATTTATGGTCGGCTTACGTTTGTCCTCGCGATGGCCCCCTTCCAGAATCGCCTGTGAGTCTGAGGTGAGGCATCGCCCTCACCAAAATGGAGCTTTGGCGTGGCATAGGTCTGTAGCAGCCATACGTTCCAGGTATCGCGAAGGTCACCCTGAGATGCGCATCGATTCGTTGAATTCCGCGGAGCAAAAGAAATTCGGCGCATGCGCTGATCCGAATTTGAATAGCACAGCAGCGGATAAGGACAGGAAAGCGTGCAGCCACATCCCAGATCGGCTTAACATTCTGCACCTAGGGGGTTTTGGAAGAGTTTGGGGAATGATCAAGGGCTTCCCATCGAGGTCTGAGACTGAACGGAAGAGGGACGCCCTGGACGGAGTGCGCGGTGTCGCAATAACTCTCGTACTCCTGTTTCATTCGCTGAAAGTTGCATGCGGGTGGATCGGGGTTCAGATGTTCTTCGTACTATCCGGTTTCCTAATTACTTCAATCCTATTGCAGGATTCCGACCTTCCGCTTGGTTTCTACTTGAAGCGGTTTTATTGGCGGAGATCCCTCCGGATATTCCCCCTGTACTTCGGCTATCTGTTAGTTATGGCAATCGTCTACGCAATCACCAAGACCCCTGCGGTCTTCGGAAGAGACTGGCCCTATCTGCTGACCTACACTCTCAACTTCAGGCGGATACTTCCGGACTTTGGAACCAACATATATTATGGACGATTCTGGAGTCTGGCGATCGAAGAGCAGTTTTATCTGATCTGGCCGCTGGTTATCTATCTTCTGCCCCGAAAACACTTTCCCACACTCGTGGCGACAGTTCTGGCAATCTGCCCAATCATCAGGGGCATCACTGCCTGCCTTCTCACGCCCATCCTGCACAGCCCTGATTTGCTGGGCGCAGCAGTCTACTATCTAACACCCGGCCAACTGGATACCTTTGCCGTCGGTGCGGCGCTCTTGTTGCTCGCCAAGCGGCTTCGCGGCCGTTCGGTCACGATCTTTGTCGGTTGCACGGTGCTGCTTCTGGTTTGCGGCCAGATGAAGGCCGTGTTAACAACTGGTCGACTGGCCATTCATACCTCGCTTGGCTACGACGTAAATATGATTCTGGCCGGCCAACACATCTGGGGATACACTCTGATCAACATCTGGAGTGGCGCCCTGATACTGACTGCGCTTTCCCGGAATTGGATTTCGGCATTCCTGGCCCTCCCATTGACGGCATACATCGGAAGGATTTCCTACGGTATGTATGTCTACCACCAGATAATCCTGCTTGCGGGGTACGAGAGGTTTGGGAATCTGATCAATACGCCTCTCGGGTTCATCTGCTATTTCCTTTGCGTGGTGGCTTTGTCTGATTTGAGTTATAGGGTCTATGAAAGCCGGTTTCTCGCTCTGAAGAATAAGCGATTCAATCGCGCCAAGTCCCAACCGAACATACTGGCCGTCAGCGACATTACATTAGTGCCTAGCTGACCCCGACGATGATGTGGGGAATTCAAGCTCCACCTTTCAACGTTCACGGAAATAGAGAGGGACACTACCAGGCCCGGAAGTGGAGAATTGCGGTGCATTGATGTGCAATGTTCTGCACATCATAGCGAATTCTCTGATGCAAGTACTTGAATCTAGGTCGCACTGTGTTGGTGCTTAAAATGCTACTTAAATCAATTACTTCCGCAAAGGGAAAGGGGTTCGCCGATGCACAGAGTGTCTTGCCTGATGATATCGCTTATGTTGATGGTGGTAGCGTCTGCTCAAACGCCAACAAACCAACGCTTAGTGACGATTCCGCAGGGCTTTGAGCCGAACCATGGGCAAATGGACAGTGCCGTGGACTTTATATCGCACGGTCCCGGCTATAGTCTGACGCTTAATGCGGGGTCCGCCAATCTTCAACTGGTTACGCCCGCAGCGGATGGAAAGTCCGCCGACCTGCGCTTTAGTTTGGTTGGCGCGGCGCATGGAGTTCGCGGGGAGGGCGTCAGACGGCAGACGGGCAAGAGTAACTATTTCCTTGGGAATGCGCCCGAGCTATGGCTGACAGATATTCCGCAGTTCGGCCGGGTTGAGTACCACGGTGTCTATCCCGGAATTGACCTTGCTTACTATGGTGATAACCAGCGGCTCGAATATGACTTCATCCTCGGTCCTCATGCCGATCCAGGCAAGATTCGTTTTGCAGTGGACGGGGCGAGCCGGATTCAGATCGACCCGGCCGGAGACTTGGTACTCACAGTCGGTTCCGCGGAAATTCGCGAGCGAAGGCCCTTGATCTATCAGGAGACACGAAACGGGCGAAGCATAGTGGATGGGCGGTACATTGTTCTCGATGGAGATCAGGTGGGCTTTGAAGTAGGAAACTACGACATCGACAGTCCTCTAGTCATCGATCCAGTTCTCATCTTCTCAACCTATTTTGGCGGCAGTGGCATTGATCAAGCTCTTGGTGTCGCGCTCGATTCGATTGGGAATATCTATGTTTGTGGCCCTGTCGGTGCCGGGTCCTTCCAAGGTAATAACTTCGGGCATCCCTCATTCACGGGCTCGAACCTAGCGGCGTACGTTGCCAAGCTCAGCCCTTCAGGCGCCTTGCTCTCCTCAACCTTTATTGCAGGAACTAATGATCAGGCGGCCTGTACAGCTATCGCCCTAGACGTCAACGGAAATATTTACCTTGCAGGCAACACTACTTCCGCGAGTTTTCCGGTTGTGAGCGGAGTCCAGCCCGTTTACGGGGGGGGGGCGGGCGATGCCTTTGCACTTGAATTGAATAATGCGGGTAATGTTCTTATCTATTCAACCTATCTTGGCGGCAGCGGATTGGAAGCCGCCGATGGGATCGGAGTGGACGCCAACGGGAATACCCTCGTCACCGGTTGGACAGCATCGAAGAATTTTCCGGTGTTGAATGCGTTCCAGGGTAAATCAACTGGTACGCAGAATGCCTTTGCAGTCAAACTGGTGCCCAGTGGAACAAGCTTTGTTTATTCGACTTACCTGGGAGGCTCGGGCTCCGATTACAACAACGGGTTAACGCTTGATAGTAGTGGAGATCTCATTTTGTTTGGCGACACCACTTCGCCGAACTTTCCCGTGCTGAATGCCTTCCAGCCCAATTTTTGCGGCTGGATACAAGGTCAGAAGGTCAGCAATCCCCACGGATGGGTGGCTAAGCTCGATCCAATTGGCGCACCGGTTTACTCCTCTTATATCTGTGGATCTGCTGCTGCGGACGCCGTGCGTGGAGGCGTAGTAGACACGGCGGGAAACCTGATCCTCACAGGTGGAACCGGATCTTTGACTTTCCCAGTCTTGAATCCAATTCAGGCGACATTCGGAGGCGGGGTATACGACGTATTCGTAACCAAGCTGAGCCCTACTGGAGCTTTGTTGTCTTCGACCTATCTTGGGGGCTCCGGCACTGACGTGGGACGTGGCATCACCCTCGATCAACTTGGCAATGTCTATGTCATCGGGAGCACCTCCTCGGGGAACTTCCCCACGGTAAGCCCCACGCAAAATAAACTGGGGGGCTCTACTGACGCGTTCCTGACAAAACTAAACGCTGCCGAATCGGCGATCGCTTTCTCGACCTACATCGGTGGTGCTGGAGACGATTATGGTTGGGATGTCGCGGTTGATGGACACGCGTATGCTTACATTTCCGGCTTTACATCTTCCGCGAATTTCCCGACTCTATACGCGCTGCAACCAACCTACGGCGGCGGGTCTTTCGATGCATTTCTGACCGCAATTGCGACTTGCAGCTTCACGTTTTCCTCTTCATCGACATTCGGTGCTGCGGGCGGAACTGGAAGCGTTTCGATCACAACAACCCCAGAATGCGGTTGGACCGTAACCAGCCAGAGTTCGTGGATAACGGTCACTTCTTCTCCGGCAACCGGGCAGGGCTCAGGTTCTGCCGCTTTCTCTGTTGACGCCGATAGCAGCGGTAATCGCCAAGGCAGTTTGACTATTGGCGGGCAGACGGTCTCAATTGGACAAAATGGAGTTTCTCTGCTGAGCGTTGCGGAAACCCATGCCGGCAGCTTCACGCAGGGGCAGATGGGAGCAGCGTACGTCGTCGCTGTTGGCAACGGTGCCTCCGCCGGTCCGACAACTGGTACCGTGGTGATCACCCAGACTCTGCCTGCAGGATTGACACTCGTTTCGATGATCGGGACCGGATGGAACTGCGCCGGCGCGACCTGCTCGCGTAGTGACGTGCTGACTGCCGGGGCGAGCTACCCACCTGTCACGGTGAAGGTGAACGTGGCGGCGAATGCAGGGACACCGCTCGTAGCCCAGGTGACTCTCTCCGGTGGCGGATTGCTTTCGCCTGTAACCGCCAGCGACAGTACAACAATCGCGAATGGCGCCGCACCCGCGATGAGCGTTGCAGAAACCAATGCCGTTAGCTTCACGCAAGGGCAAGCGGGAGCATCGTACACCGTGATTGTGAGCAACGGCGCAGCTGCCGGTCCAACCTTGGGGGCGGTAACACTGACGCAGACGTTCGCCACGGGGTTGACCCTTGTGTCGATGACCGGGACCGGATGGAGTTGCGTGGGCGCAAACTGTACGCGCAGCGACGTACTTAATCCCGGGGCAAGTTACCCTCAAGTGACGGTAACTGTGAACGTGGCTACGAATGCAGGGACGCCGCTCCTAGCCCAGGTGACCGTCTCCGGCGGCGGATCTGCAACGGCCACGGCGACGGACAGCACGGTCATTATCCCAGTGCCCGTCTTGAGCGTATCCGAAACCAATGCAGCCGCGTTTACGCAGGGGCAGTTGGGGGCAGTCTACAGCGTGAACGTTGGCAACGGAGCGTCGGCCGGCCCGACGACCGGCACTGTAGTGCTCACCCAGACTCTGCCGGCAGGATTGACCCTCGCTTCGATGAGCGGCGCCGGATGGACTTGCTCGGACGCAACCTGTACACGCAGCGACGTACTCACTCCCGGGGCAAGCTACCCAACAGTAACGGTAACTGTAAATGTGGCTGCGAATGCGGGGACGCCGCTCCTGGCGCAAGTGACAGTCTCCGGTGGGGGCGCGCTCACTCCGGCTACGGCCACCGATAGTACATCCATAGCGCTATCCAATCCACCTGTGTTTACCGTCGTGGAAGCCAACGCGGCAGGGTTTACGCAAGGGCAAGCAGGAGCCTCGTACACCGTGACGGTTGGTAATGTCGCGGGAGCCGGTCCGACCTCGGGGACAGTAACACTGACACAGGTACTTCCGGCAGGGCTGATCCTTGTGTCGATGACCGGGACCGGGTGGGCCTGCACGGGCGCAACTTGTATACGCAGCGACGTGCTGAGCCCCGGGGCCAACTACCCACCAGTGACAGTGTCAGTGAACGTGGCTGCGAATGCCACGACGCCGCAGACCTCACAAGTGAGCGTCTCCGGAGGAGGCGCAGCTACGGCGACAGCTACGGATGCAACAGCAATTCAGTACGTTACAACACTGGCCATAACCAATCAGGGGCCGGACGCCATGAGTTTCACGGGGCTTCAACTTATAGGATTTGTCGGGACCCAAACCAATAATTGCCCGGTAACTATTGGTGTGAACGCCAGTTGCAACTTCACGATGACGTTTGCTCCCAATTCATTTACTCGGCCAACGGGGGTGGATTGGGCTAACTTTGGCCAGTATGCCGCCGCCGATCAGCAATTGATTACGGGCGCCCCCGACCCTGCGCGCCTGGTTTTCATTGGGGATTCGATTACCTATTATTGGGATCAACCCTCTCCATACGGCGCAAATTCACTTTCCAATGTGCGGCCCTTCGTCAACCGGGGCAGCGCCGGACAAACGACAGAGCAACTCCTTGTCAGGTTCCAGGAAGATGTGGTGAAACTGCATCCAGCGGTCGTGCATATCTTTGGTGGGACAAACGATATGGGCGGCAACACGGGGCCGGAGACAAGTGCGGAAATAATTGATCAGATTGCTTCGATGACTCAAGTGGCCCAAGCGAATGGGATCAAAGTACTGATCGCGTCGGTTACTCCTGTGATCGACACCCAGACCAACACCTGGACAGACAGGCGCCCAAACGCGTCAATACGGGCCTTGAATCAATCGATACAGGCTTACTGCCAGCAAAGCGGAGCGGTCTATGTTGACTACTACTCAGTGCTCGCGGACAGCAATGGGAATATGAACATCAATCTGACGGTTGACGGGTTGCACCCCAACACGACGGGTTTTGCCGCCATGGTGCCGGTGGCACTGCAGGCGCTTGCGAAGTTAGGTTACTGACCGAGTGGCCGATCGAAGCTCCAGTGCTTTTCCAGGAGAAGCTGGAGTCCAAAGTGCGCCCAGGCACGCCGCGACATGCCGGTAAGCGTCCGGAGTTCCCCTCTGGCGTGACTTCGGCTATGAAGACGACGATGTCGTCATGGTTCATGAAGAGGAAGCGGGAACTGGACGTCGCGTTCGCCGGTGGCGATCGGTATCGGAGAAGCGGCGGATCGCGGAGTTAACGTTCGAGCCCGGTGCGAGTGTGGCGCTGGTGGCGCGGGCTCACGGAGTAAACGCCAACCAAGTGTTCAAGTGGCGCCGTGAGTTGAAGAGGGGCGAACTTGTCGAACCCGATGCGGCCCCGACAGCATTGCTTCCTGTTACGTTGTCTGCTCCGTGCGGGACGGCCGGCGAGACGCGAGATGCTGGTGCGAAGGAACAACCGGCGGCAAGCGGCGCGATTCACATCGAGTTTCCAGGGCGGGTTATGATCAGCGTCGAGTGCGGCGCCGATCCGGTGCTGTTGCGATCGATCCTTGAGAGTTTGCGCAAGTGATCGAACTCCGCACCGGAACGAGGATATGGATCGCCGCCGGCGTGACCGATATGCGTCGTGGTTTCGACGGCCTGAGTGCGCAAGTGCAGACCGTACTCGATCAGCAGCCGTTCTCCGGTCACGTCTTTGTTTTCCGTGGACGCCGTGGTGACATCGTCAAGCTGTTGTGGTTCGACGGCGACGGACTCTGTCTGTTTGCCAAGCGTCTGGAGCGAGGACGATTCATCTGGCCGCAGGCTACCGAAGGGACCGTTTGTCTGAGTCGCGCGCAGTTGTCGATGCTTCTGGAAGGCATCGACTGGCGCAGGCCGCAGAGAACCTGGGCGCCGCAGATCGCGGTCTGAGTTATACGCGTGATTCTCCTGTATTCATGCGCCTTTTGTTGATGCATTCCGATCTATCTTATGGCATACTGCATCTATGGATGCCGCTCAGTTGCCGGATCTCGATTCACTTGATGTGGAAGCGTTGAAGGCACTCGTGATTTCACAGCATGGTGAGTTGAAAAGGCAACAAGAGGCACTCGCCGAACAGAGCCGGACACTCGCCGAGCAGAGTCATGCGCTGGCCGAACAGATCAAGGAACTGCGTTTCGGAAGCGAGCAGATAGAACATCTGAAGCTGGTCATCGAGAAGCTGCGGCGCAGGATATTCGGCGTCAAGAGCGAGAAGATCGTTATTCAGCTCGAACAGCTCGAACTCCATCTGGAAGAGCTGGAGTCCTCGCAAGCCGAGATGGAAGCCGCTGTCGAGCGGGTGACACCGGCTGAGGAACCTAAGGCGAGACCTCGACGCAAGCCGCTTCCCGAGCATCTCCCGCGCGAAGTTGTTACGCACCTTCCTCACGGTGACTGCTGTCCTGATTGTGGCGGCCAGTTGCGCCAGTTCGGCCACGACGTGACGGAGCAACTGGAGTATATCCCCGAGAGCTTCAAGGTTATTCGCCACGTGCGGCCGAAGTTTGCTTGCAGCGGTTGCGACCGCGTAGTTGAAGCGCCTGCGCCATCCCGCCCCATCGAGCGTGGCCTAGCCGGACCTGGGCTGCTGGCCCATGTGCTGGTCTCCAAGTTTGCTGATCATCTGCCGCTCTATCGCCAGTCGGAGATCTACGCCCGTCAGGGTGTTGAGATCGAACGCTCGACGCTGGCCGGCTGGGTAGGTGGAGCAAGCGAGTTGCTCTCGCCGCTGGTGGATGCGATTCAGAAGCATGTGCTCGCAGGCAGCAAGCTTCATGCAGACGACACGCCGATACCGGTGCTCGCGCCCGGCAGCGGCAAGACCAAGACCGGACGGCTGTGGACCTATGTGCGCGACGACCGGCCCGCCGGTGAAGACACCGCACCAGCCGTCTGGTTCGCGTACTCAGAGGATCGCAAGGGCGAACATCCACGGCAGCATCTGAAGGACTTCAAGGGCGGCCTGCAGGCAGATGCCTATGCAGGGTTCCATCACTTGTACGGCGATGGCGCCATCTATGAGGTCGCTTGCTGGGCGCATGCACGGCGCAAGTTCCACGAGATCCATGCCATCCACCCTTCACCCACAACAACAGAAGCGCTGGAGCGCATCCGAGAACTCTATGCTATCGAGGACCAGATACGCGGCAAGCCTGCCGATCTGAGGCTGGCCATCCGCCAGACGCGAGCCAGGCCGCTACTTGACGACTTGCGAAAATGGATGGAGAAGTCGCTTCGTTCGCTCTCGACCAAGAGCGAGACCGCGGGTGCGATCCGATACGCGCTCTCGCGCTGGTGTGCCCTCACGCGCTACACCGAAGATGGACGGCTGGAGATCGACAACAGCGCGGCCGAACGGGCCTTGCGCGCCGTGGCTCTTGGACGGAAGAACTATTTATTTGTGGGCTCCGATAGCGGCGGCGAACGTGCCGCTAACATGTACAGCCTTATTGGATCGGCCAAGCTCAACGGCCTCGATCCGGAACTCTATCTTCGCACCGTGCTGGCCCAGATCGCGGACCATCCCATCAGCCGCATCGAGGAACTCCTGCCCTGGAACCTCGTCCCATCTCTACAGACCCAATCCTCCCAAGCCGCTTAGACACACTCAACAGGTGTCCACCAAAAAGAAGTGGACACTTCAAGAGATGAAAACTCAATCAAGTCAAGAGGGGAACTCAGGACGCTTACACATGCCGCGTGCCTGGGTTTAGAGCAGAAGACGGGCCTGAAAACTGCCATTCTGCCGCCGGGTTGGCTCTGGCGAACGCGAAATCGGAATTGTATTTGGACAGCCAAAGGCCTTTGGCCTTGGGACGGAGGGAAGGGGACTGCGGGGGATGCAACCTGAGGTGTAGGGATCGAACTATAACGGCGCATCAATTCGGTCTGGCGAATTAGGGCCTGGTATCCCGCCAAGACGCAGGTATTGACGGCTCACATGGAGAACATCATGAAATCCGTACGGTAGTCTTTTCAGCAAAAGTCAAGATCATTTCTTGCGAGGATACGTGAAACGCATTCCGGGCGTCGACATCTTCAGAATTATTGCCATTGTTGCGGTCATTATTGCCCACGCAACAGCGAGTCCTACTGTTGTTAATGGGCATATTGCTGATTGGTCGTCTCCGTATTTAATCGCAAATCAAGTGATTCGCTTTACGGTTCCATATTTTATTACAATATCGGGTTACTTCTGGGGAAAGAAAATCGTTGGTGGTGCTGACGTTCTACAAACATTCCTAGGCTTCTTGAAGAGGATCCTGATTATCTATCTGGCATGGTCGCTTGTCTATTTGCTCCCATATGACGTTTATCAAGATCTAAATTGTGGGATTGCCGGTTCACTTAAGATCTTTTACTTTAATGCAATAGACCTAACCAAACGCCCCCTTCATGCCATGTTCTTCGGGACTATGTATCATTTGTATTTTCTACCCGCGTTGATGACCAGCGCCACTATTTGCGCGTGTTTCGTGAAAATGCGCCGAATTGGTACTTTGATCGTATTTTCTGCCATGCTTTACATAGTTGGGCTGCTGAATGGGGCCTACGCTCATACTCCCATGGGAATACATCTTCCTCTAGGCACGAGAAGTTGGTTATTCGAGGGGCCTGGGTTCTTTACGTTTTTCGGCGGGGCTGCCTTTTTTGCTTCTGGTTACATCTTATCGACGATGGCGCCAAATCGAAGCTGGCTTTGGAAGGGGTGCGGATTTCTCATCCTCGGTTATATGGTGCATTTTATAGAGCTCTATTTTCTGATAACCAAACACGACATTAATTATTCACCGGACTGCTTATTCGGTACATATTTCATGGGAATCGGGTGTGCTTTGATTGCGCTGTCGAATGCGTTGATGCCAAGAGCTCATTGTTTCAGCACATTTGGAAGCCTGACTCTTGGGGTCTATGGGATGCATCTTATATATTTCAATAATCTAGATCATGCTCGACCTTTGTATCCGGCTGGCCTGTGGTACCCATTTGTCATCGTTGCTGTGTATCTGCTTTCAGTGTCTACTGCTTATCTGATGGCCAAGAACACTGCGCTCAAGCGTATTGTCGCTTGAACGTATTTCTACGACCGGATTGACAAGAAGTTTCCAGGGCCGCACGGCGGAGCCTCATTTGCGAATGAGATACAGCCTCACGCGCCGGGCCCCACAAGGACTTTGCTTCTGAAGAAACTGAGCGACCTGGCTAATCCTTCCTTGAGTGGAATCTTTGGCTCCCAACCCAGAAGTGTACGTGCCTTGGCAATGTCAGGACAGCGGCGAGTTGGATCGTCCTCTGGCAAGGATTCGAATTGGAGTCTGCTCTTTGAGTTGGTGGCTTCAAGTACGGCCTGCGCGCACTCGAGGATACTGAATTCAGTGGGGTTTCCCAGGTTCACCGGCAGATGCTCATTGGAGCGCGAGAGCAGCAGGATTCCCTCGATCAAATCATCGACGTAGCAGAAGCTTCGCGTCTGGTTGCCGGAACCATAGACGGTCAACGGTTCGCCGCGCACAGCCTGCATCATGAAATTGGAGATTACTCTGCCATCACTGGGGAGCAGGCGAGGGCCATAGGTGTTGAATATGCGGACCAGGCGTGTGTCGACGCTGCGCGAGCGGTGATAGGCCATCACCAAAGCTTCAGCATAGCGCTTGGCTTCGTCATAGACCGAGCGTGGCCCAACCGGGTTTACATTTCCCCAATAGCTCTCTGACTGCGGATGCTCAAGTGGATCGCCGTAGCACTCGGAGGTGGACGCGTGCAGATAAGCTGCGCCTGACTTGCGGGCGATTTCCAGTGTGTTTTCCGTTCCGGCCGATCCAACCCTCAGGGTCTCAATGGCCAAACGGAGATACTCCGGCGGGCTGGCAGGAGAGGCCAGATTGAACACATAATCTACTTGGCCAGGATCAAAGGGAAGGCAGATATCATGCTCCTCGAAGCAGAAGCGTTGCTCATTGGCCAAGTGTGCCAGATTTTCCAGAGTACCGGTCGAGAGGTTGTCGACACCAATAACGGAAAAGCCCTCACCCAGTAGACGGTCAGCCAAGTGAGAGCCGAGGAATCCGGCAACACCGGTTATCAGCACGCGGAAAGTCACAGGATAATACTCCGAAAAGCATGTGTGGAATCCGATTAGCAATCGGAATCCGATCATTACAATACTGCCTCGCGTGGCTTGCTCTCCACTGACTGGTAACTAGCCGGTCTGCCAACGCTGACATAGGTGAAGCCATGTCTGAGCATCTTCTGTGGATTGTATAGATTCCGTCCGTCAATCACGATCGGGAACCTAACCACCAAGTTTAGGCGTGCAAGGTCGATCTCTGCAAACTCCTTCCAATCGGTCAGAATCAATACAGCATCTGCGTCATTGGACGCTTCGTAAATGTCTCCGGCATAGCGGAGTTTGTTCGAGGCCGGCAACACTTCTCGTGCGCGTTCCATGGCCGCAGGATCATATACGGTAACCGCGGATCCAGCCTCCAATAGCCTTTTGATGATGTCGATGGCAGGAGACTCTCGAATATCGTCGGTATTGCCTTTGAAGGATAGGCCTAATGCGGTTAGGCGCTTGCCCCTCAGTGTCCACAGCGCTGAAAGCACTTTGTTGAAGAACACATCCTTTTGCGCTTCGTTTATCCTGCGGATCTCCTTGAGGAGTTGAAAATCCATGCCTTGCTGCTGCGCAACCCAATGGAAGGCGGCTACGTCCTTGGGAAAGCAGGACCCGCCATAGCCCAGGCCAGCCTTGAGAAATCCTGGGCCGATTCGACTGTCCATGCCCATGCCAGTGGCGATATCCACAATGTCTGCGCCCACTGCCTCAGCTAAGTTGGCGACCGCATTAATGAATGAGATCTTCAGAGCAAGAAAGGCGTTGGATGCGTGCTTGATGATCTCCGAACTCTGCGTGGAGGTCACCAGTAGCCGAGCCGGATTGAAAGTGCTGCACGGGCCCGGCAAGGCATCAGGCTGCGTGTAATAACTGCCCCGGGTAAGCGGTTCGTAAATGCGCCGCATCAGATTGGCGGAGCGTTCATTGCTGGCGCCAATCACAATGCGGTCCGGATGAAGAAAGTCCACAACGGCCGTGCCTTCGCGGAGGAACTCCGGGTTGGAAACCACATCGAAGCTTAGTGGGTCAACTCCATGTCGCCGCAACACGCGCCGAATCCAATCATTTGTGTAGACTGGCACCGTGCTCTTTTCCACAATGACTTTGTAATTGCTGATGGAGAGTGCAATCTCAGAGACGACCGCTTCAACATAAGACAGGTCGGCAGCGCCGGTATCTCCCTGCGGTGTGCCAACAGCGATGAATATAGCTTCAGTCCCTTTTACCGCTTGCCCCAGGTCCGTGGTGAATTCAACTCTCCGCTTGAGGTGTCTTGCAAGCAATTCAGGAAGGTGGTCTTCGAAAATAGGTACCCGACCCTCACATAGATTTCTCACCCTTGCTTCGTCATTGTCGACGCAGACGACTCGGTGCCCGATTTCGGCAAAGCAAACCGCAGCGACAAGTCCCACGTATCCGGACCCTATCACACATATTGAAACTGGATTGGTCATGGGCTGGTGCCTTCTCCTTTCCGACTTACTTCGAGGGTTTCTGACAAGCTGAACTCCGAACCTCTCGTGAATTAGATCGCGTAAGCATGAGCATTGTTGACATGGGGGAGTAGTTCAGCCCTATACCTACGAGAGGATGTAGTTGGTTGCCGAAGTTCTTGTTGTCTGCAATCTTGCAGGAGCGCGGCTGATTTGCGCTTCCTGGAGTTTGTAGAGCAGCGATCTGTAACTTATATCGAGCCAATTGGCCGTCTTCCGGCGGTTCCAGCCATTCGCTTGAAGCACCTTGAGGATGATCTGCTGCTCCAGATCCTGAGTGGCGCCCTTGGTTATCTCTTTCAACGAGATGGGTTTTGTGAGGTCAATTTCGGCAGTGAGGCTTGTGGGAGCGGAGGGAATCAAATCCGCAATCAGCGTGTCTTCATTTCCTATCAGGATGAAGCTGCGAATCATGTTCTCCAATTGGCGGATGTTTCCTGGCCACTCATATCTCTGCATCAAGCGTGTTATGTCACGCGAAAGGGGTACAGGGTTGCGACGAAATGTCCGCGAATACAGATCGAGAAAGTAGTCAATCAGAATCGGTAGATCCACTACCCGTTGACGCAAAGGCGGCAATTCGATTGTCACTGCGTTGATGCGATAGAAGAGGTCCAGCCTGAATTCACCATTATCGGTTTGTTGCTTCAGATCTCCGCTGGCCGTGCTTATAAGCCGGGAATCAATCTTCCTCGGGACTTGTCCGCCGACACGCGTGAAGATGCCGTCTTGAAGTAGTTGCAGCAACTTGGCCTGCGAAGACAAATCCAGGCTGCCAATCTCATCCAGGAACAGGGTGCCCAAATGAGCTTGTTCCGCGCGGCCGCGCTTGGTGGCATATGCTCCGGTGAATGCCCCCTTTTCATAGCCAAATAGCTCGGACTCGATCAAGGACTGCGGAATTGCAGCGCACACGACTTTGACCCACGCCCCCTTCAAGCGGTGCGAGTGTGCATGCAGAAGTTCGGCCAATATTTCTTTGCCCGTTCCGCACTCGCCCTGCACAAGGACTGGGACATCAGTCTCCGCAACCCGTTCCAGCTTTTCTCGAGCCAAAGCCATAATGGGCGACTCGCCGAAAATCACATTCATCGGGGGCAAATTGCTCACGTCCAAGGGCTCAATTGTGCGTACCGGCACCATTCTCTCTCCTAATTTGGAACGTGGTTGACTGTTTTGAGTACAACTTTTGGCTCAGAAGCGGTACTACGTTCGTAACTATTAATGTTGCTAACTAGTAATAAATTGTGCGTGTTAGCGGTAATGCTGAGCACTAACCAGTGGTAGTGGAGACGTTACAGTGAAAAGTGCGTAATTTTTTGCACAAAGGGGAATTCTTTGCAACTTTTAGTGCTAATATGGTTCCCAAGTTTCGACTACGTTCATCGTCTTCTCCTGAGTGAATCCCCCCAACTCTGTGGAAGGTGATTTCCGTTTCGGCGGAGATCTCAGGGATCAACTGTCGATCACTACGGTGGGTCAAGTCAGCGAGTTTGTTACAGGTTTTGTCAATTGCGAGGGATGGCATTTAGAGCGGAGCGCATTGATAAGTGTGGAATGGGCCAGGTAGAAACTACTGCCAAGGAGTTCCCATGATGCGTCAGATGAAATTGGGCCCTCAAATAGCGGTACTCGATGCCGAACCAGTGATCCTGCACTATGTGCAGCGTATCCTTGATGACCGCTTCGACGTTAAGCTGTTTTCCCAGGCTAATGAGCTTCTGAACTGGCTGAAGATATCCCCGCCACCTGAAATGCTCCTGATGGACTGGAACACGGCCGAGGACGATACCAAGGAGAACGCGCTAGGTCTTGTGGCGAAAATCCATGCTTCATTGCCAGCGCTTCCAATCGTGGTGCTTGCCTGCTCAGTGGAGTTGCGAGAGGTCGTGGAGGCAACGCGGAACGGGGCCGCAGACGTGATTCTGAAACCCGTGAGCAAGCGAGATATCGACCTTGCGGTGCAACAACATCTCAAAGAACCGGGTACGGGCCGGGGCCGCAAGGAAGATGACTTCAAGGAAATCCGCATTGATGAAGAGACATCTTTTGTGATTTTCAGCAAGCGTATGCGTGAGATTGAGTCGCAATGCAGGCTCTTGGCTCGCACAGACATCCCCGTACTTATTCTCGGGGAAAGCGGCACCGGCAAAGAAGTCGCAACTAAGCTCATCCACGAGTTGTCACCGCGCGGCAAGTGCACCTTTCTTAAGGTGAATTGTGCGGCAATGCCCGCAGATCTACTAGAGAGCGAGCTCTTTGGCTATGAGCAAGGCGCCTTTACCGGGGCAGTCAAATCCAAGCCAGGCAAGTTCGAGGTGTGCAACAAAGGGACGATTTTCCTGGACGAGATTGGCGAAATGCCGGCGACTTTGCAAGCAAAACTCTTACAGGTCTTGCAGGATGGAACCTTCGCCCGCCTTGGCGGCCGGTCAATAGTCAGAGTGGACGTACGCGTCATTGCGGCAACAAATATCGACATCAAAGCAGCTATCGCGCAAAAGGCATTTCGTGAGGATCTCTATTACCGCCTGAACGGCTTTACATTGAAGATGCCGCCACTGCGCGAGCGCATTGAAGAGATTCCGATTCTTTCACATCACTTCATGCGCAAGGTGGCAGCGAAATACGAACGCGAACCGATGCCCATTTCGCCCGCGCTAATGCAGGCACTGGTCAATCATTCCTGGCCCGGGAATCTTCGGGAATTAGAGAATATGATCAAACGCTACTTTGTTATGGGCGACGAACGGGCGGTCATGGATGACTTGGGTCCCGCGCAACTCGTGGGACCCTATGTGTCAGATGTTGAAGACGCAGCAGGCGGGAGAGGTCTAAAATCTCTCGTGCGGAATTTGAAGGGCGACGCTGAATCTACTGCAATCGCACAAGCTTTGGAGGCTACAGGATGGAACCGCAGAGTGGCAGCAGTCGATCTGCAGATAAGCTACAAAGCTCTCTTGTACAAGATCAAGCAGTACAATCTGGTTCCGCCGCGGAGGCAGTTCAGCCTGGGGCTGACGCAAAGGGCATGACCGCGCCAGTCGGCGGCAATTCCCCGCGATCGCAAAAGGTCGTGATGAAACTCGGAACCAGAACGATCAAAGGGTACATGGAATTCCCTCCTGGAGACACAGTGGAGGCGTTGCTTCGGGACGCGCCGCAAAGTTCGCCTGAGAGCTTCTGGATTCGGGATCTCGAATCGGGGATCATGCAGGAGATTTCAACAACTGACATCAAAGCTGTTTTCTATGTAAAGAGCTTCGAAGGGGACTCGCAACACAAGGATCTGAATTTTCATTCGCGGGCGCCAATCGTTCATGGAATATGGGTTCGGCTCCAATTCTTCGACGACGAAGTTCTGGAGGGAATCGTCCATAACTCAATTCACTATCTGGTCGACCCAGGATTCTTCCTGCTGCCGACCGATCCCGAAAGTAACAACAAGCTTGTTTATGTGATGAAGAGTTGGCTGGCTGACTATCGGGTACTTGGAATACGCAAACTCTAAGCGAATGGCTTCCCGTTCTTCTGAATTGAATATTCGAGAAACTCTGCGCCAATGCCAGTAATTTCCGCAGAGACATGGTCAGTGCGGACCACGCGCGCCAAGCACCGGATTAAGCACCAGCTTGAAAGGGTGGTTTCTGGGGGCAATTCAATCGACAAATGACATACGCCGCCGATGAGAACATTGTCGGCCAAGGCAAGATAGAAGTACACTCCTCGATTACTCAAATCCCTGGTGTAGGCAGCTCCCCCCCGGTCTCCGCAGATCACAGTCACCGGTGCGCTTATTGCAAAGCGTTTCACTTCCCGGCGATCGTCTCCCGATTGCGAGGTTCGAGCCATACGCTCTCTTTTCAATTCTCTCTGGCAGCTTCGAAAGTGTCTCTCTGGGATTGCGCAAGACTCCGAGTTCCAGCAGACGAATGATGGAGCCCCCGCCCAAGTGCTTACAGCGTAGCCCAAGGCCCGATCTAGTCAAGCCTGAATCATTTTGCGACCTGTTGCAAACGCTTCGATTTTCGCGGTCGAGAGCGGATATGCTCAATATGATCTCCGAATTCGGACACCGCAGTACACCATAGAATCAGATGCACAGGTTCACGTTGTCAAGGTGAATTCCATTTGCGACAGTATGCAAATAGTTGCATTAGTGTATGTAGCTTCCTCGGCTCCCGGCAGTTCAGAATCGGACATCGAAAGCCCCCAAAAGACCTGGCCAAGCCTACGGATATTGGATCTTTGCGGGTCTGGAGATGTGCTCTTCCCAAGCTCTGAATTGGCAGACTAACGAGGTTCGCGTTCGCGGCATTCCCGGTTCTTCTTTTTTTCAAAGCGTTCGGCTATTCTATTGTCTGATTGGAATCAAACTGTAATGCCGGTGCCAAAAGAATAGCGAGAGCCGAAGCTGAAGATGCCAATCAGAGCGCCTATCAAAATGCGGTGATTAGGCAACTCAAAGAGGTAGAATTCCGTGCTGAATTCTCTTGGGTTTCCCCTTTCCGGGCGAGAAGCTTCGAAACAACCAGCATTTCGACGCCGTGACCGACTGCGATTGCATCCGAGTCGCACTCAGAGCAATGCGCGAATCTGTAAGTCTAGCTTTTTGCGCTCAGTCTCACGCATTGTGTCCTGCTGTGTTGTTTCCCTCGCCGTATTCGGTTGCGGCGGCTTGAGGTCGGTTGTCCAAACACCCCAGCCGGCACTAAGCATCGATACGGCCAGCATTGCATTTGGCAGTGTAGATGTGAACGTACCTGCGACCCAATCTCTGACCTTGACTTCCACAGGCAGTGCTCCAGTGACAGTCGTTTCTGCAACGCTGACGGGTGCTGACTTCAGCATGCCAGGAGCCACGTTCCCGGTTACGATAGACCCTGGCCAGTTCGTCGAACTGAATATCGAATTCGAAAAGACCTCAGCAGGCGCATCAACTGGACAACTCGTCATCACAAGCAACGCTTACGTCGGTGCAATGAAGACGATTAGTTTGAGTGGCACGGGGATTCAACATCAAGTTGAGCTGAACTGGTTTGCGCCCGCGAATTTGGACATTCCGGTCGTCGGATATAACATCTATCGTGCACTTGGTGGGAGCGCTGACTTCGAACGGATTAACCCTTCCCCCACTACGGAAACGACATTTACAGATGCCACGGTCAATGGCAAACGGATCTACGATTACTTTGTCCGGAGCATGGATGAGACCGGGATGGAGAGTTTCCCTTCCAACCTAATCAGCCTGACTATCCCTTAGGGAGATCATGGTGCGATTGGCTTCGATTTCAAAGGCATATGCGGATCTCGGAAAGCAAAATGGCAAACGCCCCAGCAGCAGCACATGAGGTGATGGCGATTGATCAGCACCTGACAATATTGAGGGCCTCGATTCCCTTAGTGGCATTGCGAGTATCGATTACCAACTGAGCGTTCTCTGCAATCCAGGCGTAGTCGTACTCTGAGTGGTCAGTTACAATCACGACGCAGTCGAACTCAGGGAGTCGGTTTAGGGGCGTGTTGGTCATATTGAGTGCGTACTTACGCCCACGACCAATGAAAGGGAAAAAGGGATCGTTGTATTCTACCTCGGCTCCATATGTTTTCAGCAGTTCGATAATAGTGAGGGAAGGAGATTCGCGGAGATCATCGATGTCACGTTTGTACGCCATCCCAAGTATCAAGACTCTTGAGCCATGAAGCGCTTTACCACGTTCGCTCATGGCTTTCATGATGTTCTCGACCACGAAGTAGGGCATGTCCAGATTGACCTGTCCGGCGAGCTCGATAAACTGTGAATGAAAGTCAAACTCCCTGGCCTTCCAAGACAAGTAAAACGGATCGATAGGAATGCAGTGCCCCCCTAGGCCGGGTCCTGGATAGAACGCCTGGAAACCGAAAGGTTTCGTCTTGGCGGCATCAATTATCTCAAAAATGTCAATTCCCATGCGCATACAAAGTTGCTTCAGTTCATTCACTAGTGCGATGTTCACGCAACGATATATGTTCTCAAGAAGTTTGACCATCTCTGCTGCAGCGGGTGACGAAACGGGAACGGTGCGATTGAAGATGGTGTCATAAAAGATCCGGAAACAGTTTCCGAAGCTATCCGCGAACTGTTCAATGTTCAGAAGGTTAGAGAAAAAAATGTGGCCATCTCTATTGGCGGCTATTCGGTCATTGTTAAAAAAATTCAGATGCAGAACATGTTGGACGCAGAGCTACAGGATACCATTCAATTTGAGGCAGAGCAGTACATTCCCTTTGATATTAATGACGTGAATCTGGATTTCCATGTCCTGGGAGAAAGCCCTGTTGCCGCCAACAAACTGGACGTGATTCTGGTTGCTGCCAAAAAAGAACTGGTCAGCGACTATATCAACCTGATTGAATTATCGGGTCTGCGGCCATGTGTGGTTGATATCGATGCCTTTGCTCTTCAGAATATCTATGAGGCAAATTACGACACCAAAGAAGATGTTGTTGCGTTAATCGATATAGGCGCCAGCAAGACATCCTTGAATATTGTTAAAGATGGCATCTCCTTGTTCACGAGGGACGTTTCCCTGGGATG
>Ga0118677_10004554_pt1 | contig 21042 bp, 14 predicted proteins | sample AliMusrvi5mmetaG_FD_86154 | JGI IMG/M metagenome (GOLD analysis project Ga0118677, IMG submission 86154)
GGAATTTTTTAGTCATGGTATTCCCTCCTCTTCTTCGTGGCTTCGTGCCTTCGTGTGCGATTCTTTTTGAAACTCCGGGAATCCGACTTGCTCGCGCCGTTGTCGAATATGAGGTCGAACACTGAGTTCTGAGGTTAGCACGGCCGCCTACAGCCGACACTTAGGGATTCCGACTGGCTCGCACCTTCATCAAAAACGAGGTCGTTTACATCGTTTACTGGGTTCTGTACACAGACTGCGGCAAATCTTTGGCAGGTGCGGCAGGTGCGGCGGGCACCCCGCGGAAGTGACCAGCTGGGGGCAATCGCTCGCCTTTCATCGCTAACGATAACGCAGCTAGATGACTGCCCCGGCCGAGAGCCCCGCCATAGAGGACCACGCTTCGAGGGCCGACGTTGGCCCCTTCCTCGAGGTGGACGATGCCGCATTTCATGATGCGGTCTTCGAACAAGTGGGTTTGCAAGACGGCGACTTCCCCCACCTCGCAATGGTCGTCGAGGTGCACCAAGTCGAACTCAGTGATGAAGCTCGTGTCCGAAAATACTTGGTGGCCGATGTGACATCCGAAGCCGCGCATGCAAATTGACCACCACGGGGTACCGGTGAGCCAATCGACGAGTGCTGGCACGGCAATGGCTTCATACCAGCCGGTGATCCATTGGGTGCGCCAAACAAAGTGAGTCCACACTGCCGCCACGCGAGGCCGGTAGCGGCCGATGACCAACCATTTGGCAAGCATGCAGAAGAGAACCAGCGCGAGTTGCAGGAGGAGATATACAAATGTTAGACATATTCCACCTATGAGCCAGCCGCCCAGCCACGAGATGGCGGCATGGAACCAGACGACATAGGAGATGGTTAGCACGGTGGGTGGACCCAGGATGCGCAAAACATCGCAGGCGCTGCGGCCGACCAAGCGCCACCATGCCGGATGAAATGTGAGAGCATCGGCGGCCTCGAGGGTCTCACGGCCGGGCAGATCGAATGCCGGCACTCCGAGGCAATCGCGGGTCACCTCGGGGGTCGGCGGGCACGAATAGACGCCGAGCAACACGCCGTCGTGAAGGGTGAACCCGGATGGCAAAACCGCGCCGTTGCCGACAAATGAGCGGTTGCCTACAACGGTGGGAGACATGCGCATTTCACCGCAGGCATGGCTGGCAACGCCCACTGCCGCGAGGTCGGCCACGAAGCATTCGTCACCTAAACTCAATTGCGTGGGATCAAAGTGGCTGAGCGTCGAGATTTCCGAGTTGCGACCCACACGCATACCTAGCAGGCGCAGCCAGGGTGCCGTGAATATCGTGTCGTAAAGCGGATAGACCAGCGTTTGATGCAACTCAATGGCCCGGTCTGCAAGCCACTTGCGGCGGTAATCCTGCCCATCTAACGGGATAGCCAGAGCCATCGGGCGGCGCAGGGCGAGGCGCACGGTGAGCGCAACGAACCATGAGAGGGTGACTACGGAGCCGAGCGCCATGATGGGTGCCAGCCACAGGTTAGATAGAGCCAGCCCGCCCTCCACCAGCCAGAACAGCGAGAGCGGCCACATCGCAGCGGAAGGAAGCAGCATCAAGCAGAACAGCCCCCACGCGCTCGCCGACGGGTGGCGTCCCGGCGCGGGTGGTGGCGCTTCCCGCGCAGGGCTGGCAGGATTGCCGACATGCACCCAGGCCGCTTTTGTGATATCTCCGGCAAACAGGGCAGAGAGCGGGGCGAGCACGGCCGCGGCAGGCAGGACCGCCCCGGCTTGCAGCACGGCACCACAGCCGATGCAGGCGTCCGGCCCGACGGTGACTGCGGCCAAGAGGAGCCAGCCGCGCTCGATGCGATAAGGGATGAGGCCGGCGTTGGCGTCGATGTGGACGCGCGGGCCGATGTCTAGCAATTCCGGTACTGCCAGGTAATGACTGGCGATCACGCCGTGTTCGCCGATGGTGGCACCGAGTGAGCGGAGGTAGGCGGGCCACCAGCGGTGCCCGGCGAAAAGCAAGCCGGCCGGGGAGGTTTGCATGAGTTTGCGTTTCAGCCAGAACTTGAAATACATCCAGCCCCACAGCGGATAGCGGCCGGGTTTCAGCGGGCCTAGCAGCAAATTTGCCAGATAGGGCAACAACAATCCTTGAGCCATGGTCCACAGCGGCAGCACCGCACCCCAGAGGCAAAACATGACCAGAGGCGAAAGCACCTGGCTGAAGCTGATGAGTGCTAAAGCCGGTAAAATGAATACCATCGTCACCGCCATCAGCACGCCCAGTTGGGCGATTCCGCAGAGCCAGCGATTGCGATTGGGAGCGGCCTCGGCGGAGTACGGTGCCTCGGGAGCCGGGACAGTTCGGGGGCTGCAAAAGGCGGCGAATTCGCTGAGGATTGGCAGTCGATAGAGGTCGCTGACTGCCAGATGGTTGACACCGAATTCCGAGCGGACGGTGGAGACGACCCTGGCAGCACTCAGCGAGTGGCCGCCCAAATCATTGAAAAAATGACTGCCGCTGGGCACGGCATCGAGGCCGAGAACCCTTGCCCAGACGCCACGAATGCGCTCGCCGAGAGTGTCCAGCGCTTCGTCCCGGTCAAGGGGAGCGACGACCCGCAGGCGCTTTCCGCTAGGGGGCGGCAGGCTCCGCCGGTCGGTCTTGCCGTTGGTCAACTCCGGCCACACCGTTAGCACATCTAGCAGCGAAGGCAGCATCGCCGAGGATAAGTTTTGAGCGAGTTTGAGCGTGAGTCCCTCGCGCCATTCCGAGCCGTCGAGGTAACCGGAGCGCAGCGCGACGTAGGCCGCCAATTCCCCGGTTTGTCCCTCGGGGCACCAGACAAGCACCGCCGCCCGTTCGATGGCGGGATCGGAGAGCAGGACGGATTCGATTTCACCTGGCTCGATGCGTTGGCCGCGCAGTTTGATTTGATCGTCGGCCCGCCCGAAGTAGAGGAAGCGGCCATCGGGCAGGCGGCTAACCAGATCGCCGCTGCGGTATAACAAACCCGGGCCGTCGGGATCACTAACAAAGCTCTGCTCGGTTTGCTCTGGGCGGTTGAGGTAGCCGCGGGCCACTCCGCTGCCGGCGATGCATAACTCGCCCGTCGCTCCGTCGGGCAGCAGGTTCATATTGGCATCGCGCACCGACAAGCGCAGGTGTGGCAGGGCGTGACCGAGGGTGACGGGTTGGTTGCGGTGAAGCTCGCCGATGGTTGCACTGACGGTGATCTCGGTCGGACCATAGGCGTTGAGCATGCGGATGCCCGGCTGTGCCCAGCGATTGGCCAGCTCGGCGGGACAGGCCTCGCCACTCACCACCAATTGCCGCAATTCAGGCCACGGCTTGCCCAATGTCGCCAGCACCGTCGGCACCGCACACAGCACCGTGATCCGCTCGGCACGCAGCAATTCGTCAAGCTCTTCAGCCACCGGCTGCGGCGTCCGCTCACTGGCAATCAAGGTGGCTCCGGCCGCCCACGCCGGCCAGATTTCCTCGATCGCAAAATCAAAGCTGAGACTCACACCTTGATAGACGCGGTCGTTGGCCCCGACGTGATAGACCGGCAGTGCGGCCTCGAGAAACGCGCAAATGTTCCCCTGTGAGATGGGCACGCCTTTGGGCCGGCCGCTGCTGCCGGACGTGTAGAGGACGTAGCATTCTTGCTCCGGGTCGATTGGCGATGGCGGTGGTTTCTCCGCGCTGGCGGCCGGGGCTGCGGCCAGTTCGTCCAGCCCCCAGCAAGGGCCTATCCACTCGTCGGGGCGCTCGCCAATGATCAGGTCGAGGGTGGCATCTTCGGCGAGCCAGCGCCGCCGGGCCGCCGGCAGCAGCGGTTCGATGGGCACATAACTGGCACCGGATTTTTGAATGGCCAACATTGCCAGAAGAAGCCAGCCGCCGCGGGGCAAGGCCAAGCCGATCCGGTGGCCCGGCCCGAGCCCCACCTGGCGCAAGACCGAAGCGATGCCGTTGGCGGCACGATCCAGTTCGCGGTACGACCAGCGCCGGCCGGCCACCTCCAGTGCGATGTGATCGGGAAATTGTTGGGCACTGCGTTCGAAATAGGCATGCAGGCTGGCGGGCGGCGGGTTGGCTGCCGTGCTGGCGTTGGGGGCACTCGTCATGGATAGAAAATGAGGTTGCTGATCGCCGGTCCGTAGCTCGGCAGACTGGGGGCGTGCTGCCGGCCTGGCAGTTAGGTCTGCACCAGCCCGAGCGCGGTGATGGACTCCTCCAGGATAGACAAGCCGGCGGCCAACTCCGGCTCACTGATAGTTAGAGGAGGCATGAGTTTCAAGACTTCGTCGTGAGGGCCGCAGACCTCGATGATCAGGCCACGGGCAAATGCCTCCGCCAGCACTGCTGCCGCACCCTCGGGCCGCCCCATGTCGATTCCCAGAAACAGGCCCCGCCCCTTGACTCTAGAGCCCGGAATCCTGGCGGAAATCGCCTCCAGGCGCTTGCGGATTTGGTCGGATTTGGCGGCGATTTGCTGCTGGAGTGTGTCGTCCTTCCAGAAGCATTCGAGTGCTGTGGCGGCTGAGACGAAGGCGAGGTTGTTGCCGCGAAATGTTCCGGTGTGTTCGCCGGGTTCCCACAGGTCGAGGTCCGGCCTCATCAGCACCATCGCCATGGGCAGGCCGCTGCCGCTCAAGGATTTGGATAGACACACCATATCCGGCACGGCTCCCATCGCCTCAAAACTGAAAAACGTCCCGCACCTGCCGCAGCCTGCTTGCACGTCATCAAGGATGACCAACGAGCCGATTTCACGGGCAAAATCCACCAATTCCTCAAACCACCGCGATGATGCCACGTTCAATCCGCCCTCACCTTGGACGCTCTCCAGCAAAAATGCCGCCGGCACCTCGAACCCGCTGCTAGGATCGGTGAGGTACTTGCGGATCAATTCCATCGTGTTTAGCCCAGGACCGAAGTAGCCATCATACGGCAAGCGGATGACATCCGACAACGAGGTGTATGCGCCGCGGCGACTCGATCCCCTGCCGGTTGCCGCCAACGAACCGAGCGTCATCCCGTGAAATCCATGGGTGAACGCCGCAATCATCCGCCGTCCGGTCACCTTGCGCGCCAACTTCATGGCTGCCTCCACCGCGTTGGTCCCGGTAGGACCGACAAATTGCATTTTGTAGTCTAACTTTCGAGGCGTTAGAATCAGGCGCTCGAACATCGCGATGAAGCGGCGCTTGGCGGCTGAGTGCATGTCCAGTGACAGGATGACCCCGTCGCCTGACAAATAGTTGATCATCGCATCCCGCATCCGCGGCTCGTTGTGCCCGTAATTCAACGCCCCGGCTCCGCTCAGGAAATCCACGTAGCTATTGCCATCCTCGTCCAGTTGGGTGGCACCGCGTGCCTGGGTGAATACCTTGGGGTATTTCCGGCAATATAGACGGACGTTTGACTCCAAGCGCGTGAAAGTTTCCATTTATTGTTAGATGTTAGCCGAAAGATCGTAGATGCAACCCAGCGGACGGTCAAAAGTTGTTTTCCGAAATCATTCAAGCTTTACGAGGTGGCGCATGCGCTCCATCAATGGGTCGGCGTTTCCTGCCAACGGCCATGACATTGCAATCGCAAGACATCTATCACTGGCCGCGTCGGCCGGACCGGGCGGCCCCCTGTGAACCGACGTTGATTCGTGTGGACGTGCCGGCTCACCGACCTGCAGCGCGGATCCGGTTGCGGGAGGTACTGCGGGAGGTCCTCGAAAGTTGGAGTGATGGTTTCCAGCAATGGCAGCCATGGTTGGAAACCCGGTGCGGCCCGCAATGGCCGGGATTGCTGGGCAAGCAAGCGCTGGATCTGAGTTTAAGCTACTCTGGGGAGGTCGGCTGGATCGGCTTGCTGCGGGGTGGCTGGATCGGTGTGGACGCCATGTTCATCCACCCCTTCCCGGAACTCGACGCAGTGGCAGGCGATTTCCTAGGCCCGGACCTCCAGGCGGAGATTCGGCGCTCCAGCGATCCGGCCCAAGCATTTGCGCTGGCCTGGACGGACATGGAGGCGCGGCTGAAGGGCACCAAAGCCGATTTGGTGGAATATCATCGCCGCGATGCGGCTGGGTTGACCAGCTGCCAAAGCCGCACTTTCATCCTGCCAGAACGGATCGCGCTAACGGTGGCTTGGCGCTGCCCACGCATGCAGGATTCTCATCGGAGACTCTCGGAAGCGTTGGGCCGGTGATGATGATTCAGAAGACCTAACATCGACCTTGTCTTGCAAGGGGCGACACCAAGCTGAAGAATTACAGCGACTTACTCAGGAAGACTGACCCCATCGGCCGAGTTCTTAGGCTTGAGGTCCAGACAACGACAAGGCCGGGAGTGTGGCACTCCCGGCCTTGCGCTTTTTGGGTTTGGTTTTTGGGTTTGGTTTTTGGGTTTGGTTTTTGGGTTTGGTTTTTGGAAGTACGGACTGGGTGCCCGCGCCTTCAAATCATCATTGGGCTTGCACCCGGACAAACAGTTTTGGAGCGCTCAACAGACTTGCGTCGAGAGTCACCGGAACCGTCTCGACACCGCCACCATCGTCAACGGCCGTGCCTTGGGTCGCACCCGTCGAGGTCCATGTCTCCAGGTCAGCCGAGTGCCACACCGTGTAGGTTAGACCGGTGTTGACCGTGCGGGTGTATGAGAACGTGCCAGTCGCCTTGCTGAACGGCACGCTGATCGGATTGACTGACTTGCCGCTCGTGGGGTCGAGGCCGAACGCATACTCTTGGAAGTTGCTCATGCCGTCGCCGTCAGCATCGCCGCTGGCGGGTTGCCCGCCAATGCCGTGAGCGGTGGCCCAGTCGGCATAACTCAGCGTCGCTGGAGCATTGTTGTAATGGCTGAGGATTTCTGCGGGGGTTAGAGCGCGGCTGTAGAGCGCCACGTCCTGGATGTAGGAAGGCGCGGTGGTGATACCGTTGCGCGAGCCGATCGTGAATCCGGGTTGGGTGGGACTTGCTGGCACATAAGTTGAGACCGCTGATCCCTCGAGGACACCGTTCACGTAGAGTTTGAACGTGGTGCCGTCATAGGTGCCGACAACATGATAGGAACTGCCTGCCACAGCTGCAGATGTTGCATTGATGATCGGATTGTTGGTTCCTGAACTCGTCCACTGCATCCCGAAGCCTGCACCGCCGCCATTGTTCTTCCAGATGGCATAACCGGTCCGTGAACCGGTGGTTCGATCCTGGAGAGCCACAAGGTATTGAACGGTTGAATCCGTGGGTTTGACCCAGCACTCGACCGAGAATTGGGTTGGGTTGAGGCTTGGGTTAAATGCAACCCCCGTGCTTCCGCCGCCGTTGAACAGAACCGATGGATCGCCATCGCTTCTCAGACCCGCTTCACCCAAGGTATAAGTCCCGCCGTAGGTGATGTTATTGAGGCCGCTGGCAATATCCAAAGCCGTGGTGGCACCGGTGGCTTCGTTGAGAGGCCAGTAGGACACCGGAGCGCTTGCGAGCACCAATTCCTGGTAGCCTGTGGAAACTGTGGTGATTTTGCGCAGCGTCAATGAATAGGTCTGCGTGGTCCCATCCTGCGCGGTAACCGTGTAGTTCTGTGGGCTGGTGAAATCGCGAACCGTGCCGGAGGGTGGACTGCAGGTGGCAAATGGCGACAGGCTGAAGGTGGGGCCAACCGCGCTCAGTGTGGCGCTGCTAGGCACGACCAATTCCAGATTCAAGCCAGTGGAGTCCGTCGGCCATGCATAGCCACCACCCGCGGCGGCGACATCCAACAAAGCCGCACCAGTGGCCGCCGGTGTGACGGTAACCGTCACCGTATATTCACTGGTGATTCCTTTGGCGGCATCATTGACGGTGTAGATCGCCGGGTTTTGAACCTCAAAGGACGGTGAGGGTGCTGTGCCGCTAGCCGGTGAGCAGGTGCCGGACGTCACGGTGACAGTCGGCGCGAGGGTCACCAGATTCGTGCCGTAGGGGACAGTCAAGGCAATGGTCATCGCGGCGGGGTCAATCGAGTAGGAGGATCCCGGGATGCCGATGCTCGTAATCTGGCCCGAGTAGTCGACACCGAACCACTTGCTCATCAGGTAATGCTCGGTTTCCACGCGCTCGCTTTCGGTGAGGACACGGTCATAGATGAGCACTTCGGCTTGGTATTGATCGCCGGTGTGGTCGCCACCACGGTCGGCATTGAAACTGTCGGCGATTACCGCCCCGGTGGTCAAGAGTTCGACAACATTGAACCCGTTATGGACGTTGGTTGGCATCGGGTTGGTGGACCAATTCTTGGTCACCCCATCGACATAGGTTGTGCCGCCGGTGATGTTGCCGCTCGCCCAGTTATTGGATGTCGAGCCGTCCCAGATGTTGGCTGCGGGATCCGTGTCATTGCCTTGATAACGGTGGAAATGATACTGGCCTGACTTGATATCAGTGAGCAGGAAACTCGCACCTTTGAAGACCGAGAAGACGCTGCGAATATTGGTATCTTCGGCAAATTGCAAGGCACCACTGCCCCCGCCACCGGGTGTGAAATGGACGGCGGGAAGCTCGTTCTCCATCCCACCATTGGCAACGAAGGTCGGATTGACGTGACCGGCGGGCACCGTGGCGTTGGCGGCATTGACGCTGCCGTCATTCCACTGCGTCACGGAGTCCCCATCAGCCAGATCGAGCAATGAGGCGTCGAAGTGGCGGGCATAATCACTCACTGGCGGCGGTCCTGCGGGAGGGCCACCCACGGTAACAGTCACCGCATAGGTATTGGTGACCGAAGCGGCGGCATCAGTGACGGTGTAGGTGGCCGGGTTTTGAATCGCGAAGGACGGCGAAGGTGCCGAGCCGTTGCCCGGGTTGCAGGTCCCCGTTGTGAGAGTGTAGGTCGGAGCCAGGGTTGAGAGATCCGTTCCGTACGGCACGTGCAGAGAGATGGTTCTCGCGGTCTTATCGATGACTCCGTTATGCTTCGGAATGCCGAAGGTCAAAATCTCAGCCACAGGCGGATGCGGGTCAGTGGCAAAGAAGACACCCGACATGCCATTGACAAGTGCCAAATCGCTGAAGTTATAGCCGGTGCCCATTTTCCATCCGGCACGCATGTCATAGCCGCCGCCGCCTTGGTAGTACCCGATGACAATATGCACCGAATCGGTATTGAGCGTAACCGTGCCCATCCTTGCGGTATCTCCCTGACTGTAGTTGTTGTTGACGATGTATTCGTCGGCGTCGGCGAAGCTGCCGTTGCCATCCAAGTCCAGATAGATGGCGCTGCCGTCATCACTGGATGTCCCAAACGTGTAGTCACCATGGCCGCCTGCGGCAAGCACATCGAACCAGCCTTCCCAAAGAACCGAGAAGTTATCAGGACCAGGGCTGCCTGGAAGCGCGGTGAAAGTTCCGCCGTGGTACTCAATGTTGTCCACTTGAACACCGGTGGCCGACGGAGTTAGCCCCAACAAATTGGAAATGGGAGCCAGTAAAGACGCGCCAGTTTGGCCGGTGTAGGTTTTGACATTCAAGCCGGCGAAGAAGCTCACGGTGACGGTGTAGGCGTTGGCCGTGGCACCATCGGTGATCGTATAAGTCGCTGGGCTGGTGAAATTATTGGGCGTATCGGAAGCCGGCGAACCGCTGCCGGAAGACACATGGTAGGTTGGCACGAGGCTCGTGACATCCGACCCCACGGGAATCGACAGTGCAACAGTCATGGCGGTGTTATCAATGACACCCGGATAACCAAGAATGGTGAAAGATGTGAGCAATGCCGGGCCGCTCACGCTGAGCTTGCCGGTGGCCGTATCAAAGGTCCATGTCTTGACTCCATCGAGTTTCGTCCAAACACCGGCCGATCCGGTGAAACCCGTCACGCTGAAGCTGGAGCCATAGTTCGGCGTAGCGACATCGACCAAGGTCCAGGACCCCATAGCGAGGGTGACCGCCGAGGTGTCAATGCTCAAAGTTCCGTCCAAGTTGGCGATACCGCCACCGGTGATTTTGCTGGCTGTGGCATTGGTGACGACGCAGCTCAAGGCACCTGCGGCGTCGAGGGCCAGCGTGCCGCTGTTGACGATGGTGTTGCCGGAGTAGGTGTTGAGGCCGGAGAGCGTGAGCGTGCCGGAGCCGCTCACTTGCACAGCGCCTGCGCCGGAGATCACGCCGGAGAGTGTTTGCGCCGCTGAGCTGAAGTAGTCGAGGGCTGTCCGGGCACCAAGAGAGATGGTCCCAGGGTAATTGCCGCTGCCCAAACTCCCTGATCCGGCAAACATGTAAGGGGAGTTTCCGTCAAAGCCGCGTTCATACCGTTCGCCTCCGACCACCAAGTAGCCCGTCCCTACGTTTGAAGCCGCCGTCACGGTAATTGGTCCGGTGAACGTATTGACCGCGATAAGATTGACATAGGTATTGCCAGCCGACTGAACGTTATGAGCAATTTGAAGCCCGATGGCACCACTGCTGCCATCAGGGATTGACGTCGTGAAGTTAACGGCCTCACGGTCACCATTCCCCCCATAGCCTGTCGTTATAGCAAGCGTCTGTGCACCGCTCGCGGTGGCTGTAATCTGACCATTGAAGTTCCAGTACGTGTCGTTGTCATTGAACTTCAGGTTGATCGTGCCGGAGTTGCCACCGAATATGATCTCATTGTCGAAGTTCCACCCGGCATTGGCGCTGCCTGCGGGACTGCTGTTTTGATCGGGACTGCACTGGATCGTCGAACCGTCCTCCATCGTCACCGCGCCCGCAGCGGCAAAGAAATTGGCTAGAGGATCGCCTGTTATGTCCTGAGTCGCGCCGTTTGCAAGGGTCGTCTGGGCACTCGATTGCCCGGGCATAAACAGCGCCCCCAGCGCTGCCGCCAGGGTGATGTGTCTCAGCGAGACGCTAGTTCGTATAATTAGGTTCAGGATTTTCATGGATTTACTTTTGTCTGGTTTCGCAGGTTTGGATGCTTGTGGATAGGTGTGTTCTTTGCGGTTTATGGTTATGATGCTTCAACTTGGAGATACCTGTTCCAAATTGGATATTCCGAAAAAGCCGGGATCAGCTCCTTGGAATTGCCTCAATGGGTTTGGCAAATACAAGCGATAATCCATGTACTAAATATCGGCCGGGGGGGGGCGCAAGAAAAATCATCCGAATTCAACAAGTTTTTTTCGTAATCCCACCAAATACTTAATTCGATCCGCACACATACTGAGTGAGGCATCTGAGATGGACTGATAGCGGCGTGTCTATGACCGCCGCAGAGCGAAAGCCCTCCATGCGCAGAGACGGTCACAGACCGCCTCTACAGCGCGGCCCATGAGGTGGATTGTAGCCGCAGCTCTTGGCGTGCGGCTGCCGCAGCTTAGTGACAAGCTCAGTAAGCCTGATGTTCTGGACTTGATTTTGTGGAGGGCAGGCCCTGAAATGGTGGCTGTTCCTGAGCCGCCCCTTCCAACAGAGAAACCATTAGAACAATAGAAAGACACGACCATGGCCAACCCGACGACGATTTTTCGCGATGTAGCAGCCCTTGCCGATGTGATTGCCGGATTCAAGACCGAGGCCGCCGCCGCCCATCCGCGAGTCTCCGGCCTGTGCGGATTTGACGGCTTCATTGACACCTTCGTGCGCTTGCAGACGCCGGCCTCGATGGCCGAGTTTGGCCCCAAGGTGGCCGCTGCGGCGGGCATTGCCGCGTCCTATCCGGCGCGGCATTTGGGCGACAAATTTGGGGGCAACGGTCCGCTGTTTGCGGCGGCGATGCACGACATCCATGGCGGGGCGATTGACGTCACATACATCGGGGCGATGGGAGCCGGCGAGGTGCTGCCGATCTATCAGGAGGCACTGGGCGGCAAGCTCAAACGGCTCTACACGCTGGCCCCCCCGGCGCACACCACTTGTCTTGAATTCACTGACGGCAAGGTGATGCTATGCGACATGGCCGCCTGCGGACAAGTGACATGGGAGCGCTTGCTGGAATGCGTCGGTTCGGCCGCGCTCGACGAAGAGCTCAAGGCCGCCAGCTTCATCAGCGCGGTCAACTGGGGCAAGCTGCCCCATGCCGGCACCATCTGGAGCCAACTGGCGCAGCGCCTGGTCGACCTCGGTGTGCCCGCAAAGAAGGTGGTGTTTTTCATGGATTTGGCGGAGTTTGAGACACGGCCGGTGGCCGACCGCGAAGACCTGCTAGCCCGCTTGGGCCCGATCACCCGGCAGTGCCGCACGATGCTGAGTTTCAACCTGAAAGAAGCTTGGCAAATGGGCGAAGTCTTCGGCTTGGCCTATCACGGACGCATGGACGCGGACGCAGTCGCCGAACTCGCCGGCCTGCTGCGCTCGCGCATCGCGGTGGACCGGGTGATCATCCACCCGAACGACGGGGCCGCCTGCGCCAGCGCCAGCGGCACGGTGTATGTGCCCGGCCCGTTTTGCCGCGAGCCGCTCATCTCGACGGGGGCCGGCGACAATTTTGGGGCTGGCTGCCTGGCAGCGGCCTTGCGGGGCTTTGACGACGCGGCTTTGCTGCTAGCCGGCAACTGTGCCAGCGGGCATTTCGTCCGCTCGGGGCGTTCTGCGTCGTTTCCAGACATGGCACAGTTGCTAGATGCATGGGCCGCCGGATCCCTCGGGGAGCGGCTCTAGCATCTATCCAAGCTGCACCTCAGACCCAAGCTCGGAACCCGGAGCGGGTATGGAGTGGGCAGTAACTTAACCTTTAGCGAGGTGGAGCCTCAAACGAGGCGAGAGGTGAAGAGGACTTCGGCGTGAGCTCAGGAGCTTGCACCGCCGATGAGCCAGTTAATCACTTCGAGGACGAAGTGTAGCTGGCCTGGCTGGCTCCCTTCTTGATGTTCTTTTGCTTGATCCAGCTCATGGTGGAGCGAAGTTTGGCACCGATTTTTTCAATCGGATGTGCGGCTTCACTCTTGCGGAGCGCGTTGAAATGCTTGTTGCCACCCGCATACTCCGCTGTCCATTCTTTGGCAAACTTGCCGCTCTCAATCACCTTGAGCTGAGCCGCCATGCGCTTTTTGACCGATGCATCAATGATTTTCGGCCCCACAGTCACATCCCCAAACTCGGCGGTTTCTGAGATCGAAAAGCGCATACCAGCGATGCCGGCCTCGTTCATGAGATCGACGATGAGCTTGAGTTCGTGGAGGCATTCGAAGTAGGCCATCTCCGGCTGGTAACCTGCCTCGACGAGGACTTCAAAGCCGGCCTTGACCAGTGCCGAAGCGCCACCGCACAACACGCATTGCTCGCCAAAGAGGTCGGTGACGGTTTCCTCGCGGAAATTGGTCTCGTACACCCCGGCACGCGTGCAGCCGATGCCGCGGGCCCAGGCCAAAGCGGTTTCCTTGGCTTTGCCACTGGCATTCTGGTGGACCGCAATGAGTCCGGGCACGCCCTTGCCTTCAAGAAACTGTGAGCGCACCGTGTGGCCCGGGCCCTTCGGCGCAACCAAAATCACATCCACGTCTTTCGGCGGCGTGATCGTCTTGAAGTGCACCGCAAAACCATGCGAAAACAACAGGGTCTTGCCCTTGCTGAGGTTCGGCTCGATGTCCTTGTGATACACTTCCGGAATGACCGTGTCCGGCGTCGCCACGAAAATCACATCAGCCGCTTTCACCGCATCCGCCGTGTCCATCACCTCAAACCCGAGTTGCTTGGCTACCTCGCGAGACTTCGATTTCTTGTATAATCCGACGACCACTTTCAGGCCGCTATCCTTGAGGTTGAGAGCGTGAGCGTGACCCTGAGACCCGAAGCCGATCACAGCCAGGGTTTTCTTCTTCAGGGGGGTTATTACGGCATCCTTGTTGGTGTATATCTTCGCAGCCATGGTGAATCAATTAAGATGGAATAGTGGGAGTCGGGTTGGTGCCATCGAGACGATGACGCGCGCCAGATTGCAGCAACATCCCACCGGGTCAAGCCTCCATTTGTAAATTTTGTTCGTGCCGCGCCCACCACATCACAGCGGCTTGGCATAGGTATCGCAACGGTTGCTCCAACCCTTGAGCCAGCGTTTTTCGCCGCGCTCGGGCGGCGAATTAGCAATACGGCGCGTCAGCACCCGCTTGGCCGAGGCTGCAAACTCGGCTGCCGCCGCTTGCCCGCCAATCACCTCGCGCATTCCGGCTAACACCTGCAGCAATCCCCAGCCCTCACCCTTGTACCGCTCACTGGCCAAGATTCCCTCACCCTTAAAATTCACATAGTCTATCAAGGCGTAACTGCCGTTGGATGTGGCTCCCAGATTGCGGTAATTCCTTTCAATCCGCGCCCGTTCAACGGCCACCGCAGCCGCCAGAATCCGCGGCAGCGCCGAGCGTGAGCGCGCCAGAATGAATTCCGTCTGCACCCCAACCTGCGCCGCCAACCAGGTCCGCAAACCCGTCATCTGCCGCCCTTTGAACGCCTTTTCAAACTCCACCTTGCTGGACCACGGACTCGCCGCTGCCAACGCCACCGCCGGTAGCGCCAGCCCCCGCTGCTTCGCAAACGCCACAAATTGCGGCCAGGTCTCATTGAAACGTCCCTTCTTCCCAGCCGGATACCAAATAAAGTGCCCGATGCCCAACGACGGGAATTCCTCCCCCGCATTCCACGTCGTCAGTCCGTCCACCGTGCCGGCGCATTCATTGTGCCAAATTTTGCCGCCGATGGCAGCCTTCTGGGCCTCGCTCAACGACGGGACCGCAGGGGCCACCCCCTGAGCCGCCGACGCCACCATTCCGCTGGTGACTAATACCCAACTGACGGCTCCTACGAGGCTGGCGGCTTGCATGGCCCAAGCCTATGCGCATCGACCGCCACACTGCAAGCCCTCAGCCATCCAAACCCAGTTGACATGTGTCGCAGTCATCTCAAAAAAATCCGACTAATTTCCAAGTTTGGGCTTGCATTGCTGGTAAATATCGGCTTTGTCCTCCCCCCGGACTTTGCTCCGGACTCCCCTCCCACCATGAAAGCCGAGCTCGTCGAAAAAGCCTCTGAAATTGTCACCGACCCCCTGGTCCTGGTCAACCTGGTGTCCCAGCGCGTCAGGCAATTGAATAGCGGGCGCTCCCCGCTCATTCCCACCCGCCCCAGCATGGGAGCGGCCGACATCGCCCTCATCGAAATCATCGAGGGCAAAATCCGCCTTGTGCCTCAGGTCGCTCTTTGAGCCACCCGGCAGCGCTTGCCACATCCCCATGAGTGCGGATATCGCCACCAACCGCAAGGCAGGCCGCGATTTCCACATTCTGGAAAAATACGAAGCCGGCCTCGAACTCAAGGGCACCGAGGTGAAATCCATCCGTGCTGGCAAGGTCAATGTGTCCGACGCCTTCGCACGCGTCGAAAACAACCAGGTCTTCCTCTACGGCTGCGACATCCAACCCTGGGAAACCGCCGGACTGTGGTTCAACCACCCGGCCAAACGACCGCGGCGCCTCCTGCTCAACAAGCGAGAAATCCTCAAGCTTGCCACCGCCACCACCATCAAGGGCTGCACCTTGCCACTGCTGCGCATGTATTGGAAAAACCGCCGGGTCAAAGTAGAACTCGGCGTCGGAAAAGGCAAAACTCACTCTGATCAACGCCAAGACCTCAAAAATCAGGTCGAACTCCGCGAGGCACAACGCGAAATGGCACGCTTCAATCAGCGCTGAAATTGCATGGTGCAAATCGATAGTGCCAGACAATAGCTGAGGATTCCCAAGACAGAAGACCGCTTCGCTCCAAGACAAAAGCCGAGTCATTGGGCGGAGCATGGAGCTTCTTCCTCTTGTCTTCTGTCTTGTAGTCTTCTGTCTTCGCTTCTTCTGTCTTCTGTCTCCGCTTGGGGCTGGCGGCTAACGAAATTTCACGTTGAGCTGAATGGACAGGGCGTTGAGCAGCCGCTGGTGGGCGGCATCGACCTCGTCGGACTTGAGGGTGCGTTCGGCGGCGCGGTAGTGGAACCGGTAGGCTAGGGATTTGCGATCCACGGGTAGCTTCAAGCCGCTGGGATCTGTGAACACATCGAAGCATTCATAAGCCACCAGCAAGGGCTCGGCTGCCTTGTCGATCACACCTTCAATTTGCGCGTTGGCAGTGGCCAGCGGCAATTCCATCGCGGCATCACGCGACGACCCGGGGAAGAGCGGCAAATCCACCAGATGCTGGATCCCGCCTAGCAACTTGCAGAGTTTCGCCAAATCCAGCTCAGCCAGATAAACCGGCGCGGTGAAATCCAGTTCGCGTTCGCGGGCCGGGGCCAGGCGGGCGAACACACCGACGACTTGGGCCTCAACCTTGATGTCGCAGGCAAGGACAAAACCTGGCCGTTCCTTGGGCGCAAAACGGATTTCGCGCCCACCCAACAGGGCGGATAGAATCGCCTTCAGGTCGTACATATCGGCTTGCCGCCCGGTTTTTGCCCAACCGATCGGTTCGGTTGGGCCAGCCAGCAGGATTGCAAGCGAGTCGCTCTCCTGATCGCGCGCCTTGCCGCCTCCGGCATTGCGGAACACCCGCCCGATTTCGAAAAACCGCAGTGATTTCAGCTGCTGGCCAACATTTCTAACTGCCGAAGCGAGCAAGCCGGGCACCAGGCTTGGGCGCATCACCGCGTGATCCTCGCTGAGGGGAAGCTTGACGCGGATCAGGTCGCCATCGAGCAGCGGCCGGGACATCAAGGCATCGCCCACTTGGTGGCCGGCGATGAGCTTGATCGTCTGGCATTCATACAAACCTAGCGCGGCCAAACGCCGCCGCAGCAACATATCTGAATCATACGCGGCGTCACTCGCACTGGCCGGCACAAAGGTGGCTGACAAGCGCGAGGGCACGGCATCAAGACCGTGGACGCGGGCAATTTCCTCCACAAGATCGATGTGGCGTTGCAGGTCGGCGCGGAATGACGGCACATCCCAGGCGGCATCCGCCAACTTGGTTAGGCCGAGCCGTGCGAGAATGGCTTCGGCGTCCGTCAGGGAAATCGAGCCACCCATGAGTTGGTTGAGCTTGGTGCCATCAAGGGCGACCGGACGGGTGAGGACAGGTGGCTCACCGGCCACAAGAGTGGTGGCCTCGGCTCTGCCCCCGGCGGTTTCCAAAATGAGTTTGACGGCCAGCGCGGAGGCGGAGAGCACGCCGGATGGGTCCACCCCACGTTCAAAGCGGTACGATGAATCCGAGGATAGGCCGCAACGCCGCGACGTGCGCCGAATGTTAGAAGGCGTGAAATACGCCGATTCCAACAAAATATCAGTGGTCGCCGTGGTCACCCCGCTGTCGGCACCGCCCATGACGCCGCCGAGGGCGAGGGCGCGGCCGGAGGCGTCGGCGATGAGCAAATCATCGGCGGTTAGAACATGTTGGGATGCGTCGAGCGCGAGAAACACCTCGCCTTGCGCAGCCTGGCGCACGACGATGCCACCGCTGAGTTTTGCGGCATCGAAGGCATGCAGGGGCTGGCCGAGCTCATGCAAGACGTAGTTGGTGACATCGACGATGTTATTGATTGGGCGCTGGCCGATGGACTCCAGTCGCTGCTTGAGCCAAGCCGGGCTGTCCTTGACGGTGACGCCGGTGATGCGCACGGCGGAGTAGAGCGGGCAGGCGGCGGGGGTGTCGATGCGGATGGCCGAGGCGGGCGAGACGGCCACACTCGTTGCAGGGATATCGAGCGGCTTGAGCGGGGTTTTGAGCAATGTCGCCAGCTCGCGGGCCATGCCGCGGTGGCTGAGTAGGTCGGGCCGGTTAGGGGTAACCTCCAATTCCAGCAAGACATCGGAGTCGAACATCTCCTTGAGCGGTCTTCCGATCTGGGAATCCGGCGGGAGAATGAGCAAGCCGTCCTCGCCAGGCGGCAGGCCAAGTTCTGCGGCAGAGCACAGCATGCCGCGGGATTCCACCTTGCGCATCACCGTCTCGCTGATGGTGATGCCACCGGGAAGCGCGGTGCCGGGCAGCGCGCAGGGAACTTTGTCGCCCACCTTGTAGTTTTGCGCGCCGCACACAATCTGGCGCAGCTTGCCTTCACCCGCGTCCACGTGGGTGACCTTGAGCCGGTCCGCATGCGGGTGCTGGACGGCTTCCATCACCTGCGCCACAACGATCTTTTCCGAGGTGATGCCTTCGATGACGATGCCTTCAACCTCCACCCCGGCGAAGGTGAAAAGGTCGTCAATTTCCTGGATCGACTTTCCAGTTAGATCGAGATGGGTGGCGAGCCAGTTGAGTGAGATGTTCATGGATGTGAGAGATATGGGATCGTGGATAGTGGATAGAAGAGGAAGAGATTCGCGCTGCGGGAGATTTTCGTTTGGGTGGAGTTCCACACCACGGATAAAGAGATCCATGGCTTTTGGTGGATCCCGATGACCCGCACGCGTGCCAACTCCCAGATCCGCAGCTTTTTGTAACCAAATGCCTCCGTGTCCATTTTCTAGCTTCTATCTTCAATCCCTACGCAAACTGACGCAAAAACCGCACGTCATTTTCGATGAGCAACCGGATGTCGCGGATGCCCCAGCGGATCATCGCTAGACGGTCCAAGCCCATACCGAAGGCGAAACCGGTGGTATTTTCCGGATCGTAGGCGTGATCTTTGCGTGATTTATTGATGGCATCAAACACGGCAGGATCGACCATGCCGCAGCCGGCCACTTCGATCCAGCGTGGGGCTTGGCCCTTGATTTGGAGTTTGACGTCGATTTCGAAACTCGGTTCGGTGAAGGGGAAAAAATGGGGGCGGAAGCGCACTTCGGTGGTGGTGCCGAAAAGTTCGCGGAAAAAATACTCGAGAGTGCCTTTGAGGTCTGGCAACGAAATATCAGCGCCGACGGCCAGACCTTCGAGTTGGTTGAAAACCGACAAATGGGTGGCGTCAATCTCATCGCGGCGATAGGCCGAACCTGGCGCGATGATACGGATCGGCGGCGCTTGGGCCTCCATGCTGCGGATTTGCACGCTGGATGTGTGAGTGCGCAACAACTTGCCGGAATCAAAGTAGAAGGTGTCCTTTTCGTTGCGGGCCGGGTGATCGGCGGGCGTATTGAGGGCATCGAAGCAATGGAACTCGTCCTCGATCTCCGGCCCATCGGCCAAAGCAAACCCCATCCGCCGCAAGATGCTGATTGCCTGATCGCGGATTTGGGTGAGCGGATGCAGCGCGCCGGGCGGCAGAGCTCGCGCCGGCAAGGTGGGATCCATACCCGCCAGCGCTGCGCGGTCGGCAATCTCGCGCAACGCAGTCTGCTTGACGTCGAGTGCGGCGCTGATGACGGCGCGTGCGGCATTGAGAAGTTGGCCGACGGCCGCCTTATCCTCCTTCGGCACGTCCTTGATGCCGACGGCGACCAGCGTCAGGCTACCCTTCTTTCCAAGCACGGCGACTCGGGCGTCATCAAGCGATCGCTCGTTGATGGCGGCTGTAATCTGGGCGAGGGCGTCTTTTTCGATGGCTCCGATTTGCTCCTTCATGGGAAAGACCTGTGGCATAGCGGCAAACCCGTCACAGGTCAAAGCCAAGTTGGCAGGGATGCGAATCTAACGGGTCTGGCGAGGCTGGGCATGTAAGCCCTTGGTCCAATGCCGATTCGGCAATCACGAATTGACTTTGGTCGCCCCAGTGGGAAACTTCGTGCATGGATACCTGCAAATACTTCACGCTTACGATGGCTTGGCTTGGTCTTGCAAACAGCGCCTCCGCACAGGTGGCGAGTCCGATACAATCGTCGGCAACTCCCTATAAACTGACGATTGACGCACCGGTGCAGCTTGCCGGATCAGACGCGGCGTCTGCGGCCTTCCAAGCCAACGTGTTGCCCGGGATGATGACCTCAGAGCTTAAATTGCTGCCGGAATACAGGAATGAATCGGCGCAGTATCTATCCACTATTGGGTTTGATCCGTCCAAGCTGGTGCTCAGCCAGGACACCACCGCGCGGGCCTATTTCCTCGGCGAGGGGGCCGCCTACAAAAACACTCTCGGCATTTCAACAACCGATCTCGGCCCACAAAGCCCGGGCGCATCCCTGATTTTCCCCAACGCCTCCAGCTCCGTGGGTTTAGGGGGCTCCGGTACGCCCCTGCGCTCTGTCGGCGAGCCCTTGCTGCCCGGCGACTTCGTAAACCTGGGAACCCTCAAAGCCGGCACTGCGCTTGACTTCTTTCTCATCGCCAACGGTGGAGCCGGTGGCACTCAAGTGCTGTCCACCAATCCAAGCCTCAACTCTGACGGCATTGTCCACGCCGTCGCCATGGCGACACCGGGATCCCCCTACCTGATCATCAGCTTTGAAGACATGGTTGGTGGAGGGGATCACGACTACAATGATATTTACTTTGCCGTGGATCTCGGCAGCGCCAATGTCGCCAAACTCATGGGCGTCGGGGCTCCAGAGCCGTCATTGGCACTCGGTGCCTTGTTGGCTGCGGGTTCCCTCTTTGGATTCAGTCGCCGACGCTTCAGCCGTGCAACGTGATCAAAGGCAAAACAAAAACTTATGGCAGCATCCATCAAAAGGCTTTGCATCGGTACTGGGCTAGCTCTTGCCGTGATGGCGGTTTCCCTCGTCTTGTGGCGCAAAGCCGTGGTGTCAAAAAGGACCCACCTTGCCCTGACGACCATCGAAAAGGGTGTAAACACCACTGACTTTGTTGCCGCCAGAGCCGCGCTCCCCAGCATCGCCGACCCCGGAATGCGCGAGGCAATGGAGCGGGAAATCCGCCTAGGCGAGCTTAAAAGCGCACTGGCCACCCGCGACACCGGCTTGATGCGCCTAGCGCTGGGTAGCGACGGTGCGAACTGGATCAATCCGGGCCTGCGCGAGGCAGCCGATGTGGAATTGGCTCGTGAGGCGATGCAGGCCCGCGATGACACGGGTTATCAGGTATTTGTTGAAAAATGGGCTGCCAAAAGTGGCCATGCCGGCCAATGGACGCTGCTGGAGGCCGACCGCCTGTTAGCACGCAAATTGCCCGACGATGCACGCGAGCTGCTCCGCAATGCGCAGCTGAGTGGAGTGGCTGACGCCCAGCGACATGCCAGGCTGGCGCTGCTGGAGGCCAAAGAGCCGTGGAAAGCGATGGGCACGATTGACG
>Ga0118677_10005941_pt1 | contig 21042 bp, 15 predicted proteins | sample AliMusrvi5mmetaG_FD_86154 | JGI IMG/M metagenome (GOLD analysis project Ga0118677, IMG submission 86154)
ATCCAGTAGGAAAGAACGCCGATGACCATCGGCATCCGCGTGTCCTCGAACCCCCGCAGGGCCCCGGCAGACACGACTTGGATGCCGTCAAAAATCTGAAAAACCCCGGCGATGAGCAGCAGTTGCGCGGTCAGGATGACAACCGCTGGATCCACGACAAACCACCCGGCGATCGATTTTCCGCACATCATGAACACCGCGACAAAAACGCTCATGAATGCCACGGCCAGCCCGAGCGCGCCGAAAATGATCGGGCGAAGGCGTTCCGTCTTCCCGGCCCCGCGCGCCTGGCCGACCCGGACGCACACCGCCTGCGAAAGCCCGAGAGGGACCATGAATGTCGTGGCCGCACAGGTGATCGCGATCTGGTGGGCCGCCAGCGCGACCACCCCAATCCAACCCATCATCAGCGAGCCAAACGCAAACCCACTGATCTCGGAGAAGTGAAGGCCTCCGGAGGGAAGCCCGATGGCCAGGATCCGCCCGATGGATGCCCCGGCCCCGCCTGCAAGCCAGCCGGACGGCCATGCCGCGCGCAGATGGCGGGAAAGCGCCGGATACGCGAACATGGCCGCCATCATCGCGATCCGCGCGAGCAGGGTGGCCGTTGCGGCACCTGCGAGCCCCATGGCCGGAGCACCGCATTTTCCGAAAATCAAAATCCATGCCAGCAACGCGTTGAGCAGGACCCCGCACATCATGATCCAGAACGGTTCCCAAGGCCGTCCGAGCGCCTCGCAGAAATTCTTGCTCACGCAAGTGAAGAAGACAGGAACGAGCGACCACCCGCAGATGATCAGATACCCGCCAACGGCGTCGTTGACCGCCTGCGGCTGGCCGAAGATCCGGAGGTGCGGGAGGATCCCGTAGAGGGCGATGATCACCGGCCCCGAAATCATCAGCGCCACCGCAAACCCTCCCCGGACGCTCTCACCCGCCTCGCGTGGACGCCCGCCGCCATGGGAATGCGATGCCCGCACGCTCACGGCGGACAAGACTCCAAACCCGAAAATCAGCGGCACGGAAAGGAGCGTGTTCGCAAACGCGCAAGCCCCCAACGGCACTACCCCGACCCGGCCGACCATCACCGAATCCACCAGCCCCATGAGCATCTGCCCGATGTGGCCGGATATAATCGGGACCGCGAGGGACAGCGTCCGGCGGTTTTCGGAGAGAATCCGTTTCAACATGTGAAAAATTTACGCAAGGGCTCAGATTAACGGGATTTTCGCGGATGAGAACACCTGCGGGAAACTTTTCGGACGAGGTTCATTTTTGAATTCACGCTCCGTGGCGGCGCACCAGCCATCACGATCTGGCAACATCTGGAAATGTATCATCCTAAATACCGAAATGGAATCTCACGCAGAGGCGCAGGGACGCAGAGGAGAGGAGTTACGAGTCCCGCGACGCATTTGAAAAGGTTCGTTTGCCCGGTGCCGGTGGCGTCCACGCTCGGCCCCGCCTTCGGATTGTTCTGGCCGAAGTATTGCACCTGCCAGCCGTCGAGGAGTCCGTCGCCGGCATACGATCTGAAGTTGTCGGGGATCGTGTCGAACACGTTGAGGGCGACAGCTTGACGTTGCCTGATTGTTCGGGCGCTGACCTCTTCGTGGAGGCTTCGGGGGGGGGCCCAGCGTCAAAGCAGCCGTAGGGGTCGAACCTTTTCCTTTGCTTGCGCCGAGAAATGAAAGTAATCCGCGCCCGCTGCATCAACGATTTTCACGCAATGAGTTTTTCCCAAAATGGCGAGCGTGGCATCTGTGTCGCAGAGTTTTGAGTGAAGCTCTCCTGTAATGCGTTCGACGCGATGGAGACGGGGGGCGATTCGGGCGATGATTTCTTCTTCCGCCCCCTCGCAATCGATTTTGAGCAAGTCCACCCGTTCCCACCCAAGGTCATCCCATGCAGTCAACGTGTCGGCTATGCGCACTTTGCCTTGGGAAAGCCCCGGCATTTCCGGGCGGAGCATGGATGATGTGCCGGTCATCCCTGTCGTCCTCTCGGAAAAAAGCTCCACAACCTTCTCTTTGCTCCCGAGACCGAAAGGAAAGCAGGCGGTCGTGAGCTTGTTCAAGAGAACATGCGCCTCGAGTTGTCTGAAGCTTCCATTAACTGGCTCGAATGCGGCCACTTGCGCGGCAGGAAATCTCATTGCAAAATCCATCGTCGCGTAACCAACGTTTGCGCCAATGTCCAAAATCCTCATGGGAACGAACCCATCTGACAACCTGTAGATTCCCCGGAAGAAAATCTCGTGTATTGTCGCGACGTCAGAGGAATTTGGCCTCACGAGCAGCGTCCAAACGCGTCCGTTCGCGCGTCACCGAAATCGCATCGAGATTCGGCGCGCGCGTCGCCATTGCCGAAGTGCCGCCCGGCCCGCCCGTGCTGCAAACCCTGGTGGCGGAAATCTACGGACAGGATGAGAAGAGCCGTCTGGCCCTGGCCGACAAGGTCATTGGCATTTTCACCAAGACTCCCGGCGTCGTGGACACGGACTGGTATGTCGAGGCGGACCAGCCAAAGGCGCGGTTCATCATTGACAAGGAGAAAGCGGCCTTGAGCGGCATCAGCGCCGCGACGATTTCCGAGACTTTGCGAATCGCGGTTGGTGGTATGCCGGTGGATTTACTCCATGTGCCACGCGACAAGGAGGACGTGGACATTGTGCTGCGACTGCCGCGCGCCAGCCGCACCACTCCGGACGAGTTGCTGGCATTGCGCGTCCGCTCCGAGGCCGACCCTACGGCTCCGCTCGTGCCGTTGCGGGAACTCGTGAAAATCGAGCAAGCCACGGTGGACAAGAGCATCTACCACAAGAACCTGATGCCCGTGACCTACGTCATCGGCGACGTGGCGGGCGTCGTAGAGAGTCCGGCTTACGCGATCCTGCAAATGAACCAGGCGTTGCACGCGCTCAATACGCGGGAGTTCGGCGGCTCCGGCGCGCCGCTCAAAATACACAACGCCTTCCAGCCCTTCACCGATGCCGAACCTTCGATGAAGTGGGACGGCGAATGGCAGATCACCATCGAAGTCTTTCGCGATCTCGGCACGGCGTTCGCGGCGGTGCTGGTGTTGATCTTCATTTTGCTGGTCGGCTGGTTTCGCTCCTTCCTTACGCCGCTCATTGTAATGGCGGCCATTCCCTTTTCCCTCGTCGGGATTCTCCCGGCGCACGGAGCGATGGGCGCCTTCTTCACCGCCACGTCGATGATTGGCTTCATGGCCGGCGCGGGCATCGTCGTGCGCAACTCCATCATCCTGGTCGATTTCATCGAGCAACGCCTCGGGGAGGGCATGCCGTTGGCGGAAGCCGTGGTGGATGCCGGCGCCGTGCGGTTCCGTCCGATGTTGCTGACCGCGCTTGCCGTCGTGGTGGGCGCGGCCGTCATCCTCGCCGACCCGATTTTCCAGGGACTTGCCATCGCGCTAATGGCCGGGGAAATTGCGTCGCTCCTCGGCAGCCGCATGGCCGTGCCGGTGCTTTATTTCATAGCGTACGCGCCGAAGCGGAAGCGGACCATCTCGCCGGCCACTGCGAGGCCTGTGGAATCAGTTCAACCGGGCGTTGTCGTACCAGTCTCTCTCGCCCAACCTGCGGCCGTTGGAGCGCGCCGTCCCCACCAGGCAGTCTGATACTCCCCCTGACTTGCTCCTTAGTTCCATTGTGCCATCCGGCTTCCGGGGGCGAGAATGGCAGTATCAATGAACTGAGATGGTGCAGTTCCAAACGAACATTGAATTCAGCCGATCACTTTGAAGCAATTGTCAGCGAGCATTGCGAGCCGCTCTTCCGGTTCGCACTGAGCCTGTCGCGGATGGAATCCGATGCGCTGGATTTGACGCAGCACATCGCCCGGGGCATCGCGCAGCTCCGGGAAAGTTTGTTGTCGGACGAAGCGCGCGCTTCAACCCCCCTGAGTACGGATAGACAGAATGGGGCTTTAGTACCAGTGCCCCGCTGGAACCAGGCAGCGCGGTTGGACTCACATTGGTGTCACAGTCACGTTTGACCGCGACGCTAACTTAAAAATGAAAGAGAACACATATATGAAATCGAGGTTTGACGGCCGGCACAGTCTGGCCACGAAAGTTAAGACGCAACGCGCGCTAATTCCTGAAAGTGTAAAGCCAGAACCAACGAAGGAGGACCGAGAAATAGCTTCGACCAAAAACGTCATAGACCACCACTTGAAGTGTTTTGGAGAGGGCGACCTCCAGGGCATCCTCTCTGACTACGCGCCAGATGCCGTTCTCTTTACGGCGGCCGGACCGCTCAGGGGAGAAGATGCCATCAGGCCGTTGTTCCATGCGATGATTGCCGAGTTCGGAAAGCCTGGCGCCGCGTTCACCATGAAGCAGCAATTCATCGAGGCGAACTATGCTTACATTCACTGGACAGCGGAGACTGCCGACAATGTGTATGAGCTAGGGACAGACACGTTCGTCGTGCGGGACGGCAAGATCGTGGCCCAGTCCTACGCCAGCAAGATGATGCCCAAGGGCTGAAAGCACAATGACTACATCCGTTCCATTCACAACCCCACCACAACTCTACCACCATGCTCCTATGAGAAGACTCGTTAACAATCACCGAAACCCCTTCACATCGCGCCACAGCCTGCTGAACGCATTGACATCGGCTTCACTCCTCATCAGCAGTCCGCTCCATGCCGACGAAACCTGCGTTTCACCGTACATGGCGCACATCGAAGGGCAGGAAGAATACGTGTATGTCTGGACGCTCGGCATCGAGGGACTCGGCGACGGCTCGGATAAACTCGTGACCGTGGACGTGAACCCGAAGTCCTCCGATTACGGCAAGGTTATCAGCAGCTATTCCGTTGGTGGCCGCCAGGAAGCGCATCACGGTGGTTTCACTGACGACCGGAAGCAGTTCTGGGCCGCCGGACTCGACTCCAGCAGCATTTTCATCTTCGACGTGCGCTCGCAGCCGGCCCGGCCGCAGTACCTGAAAACCCTCACGGACCTGCCGATAAAATCTGGCGGCGCAACCGGTCCGCATGGCGCGTTTGCATTGCCGGGGCGCATGTTGATTCCCTGTCTGTCGAACAGCAGAGACCAGAGTGGACGCACGGCGCTCGTGGAGTACAGCAACGAGGGCGAATATCTCGCCACGCATTGGATGCCCACCAAGGACAACTCGCGCGGCGTGGCGGGCTCGGAGTTCGCCGACGGTTACGCCTACGACGCGCGCGTGCTGCCGCGCAAGAACGTGATGCTCTCGTCGAGCTTCACCGGCACCGCCAATTACATGCGCCCACTCGGCGAATTGCTGCAGGACGCCGTGGCGATGAAGAACTTTGGTCAGACGATGACGCTCTGGGATTTCCACACCCGCAAGCCAAAGAAGGTGTTTCACGTCCCCGGTGCGCCGTTGGAAGTCCGTTGGGCCTGGGGCCCGAATCACAACTACGCCTTCACCGCCACGGCGCTGACCTCGAAGCTCTGGCTCGTCTACGAGGACGCGAATGGCGAATGGCAGGCGAAGGAAGTCGCCCACGTCGGCGGTGAGAAAGGCGTGTTTCCGGTGGACATCAGCCTGAGCGCAGACGACCGCACGCTCTTCGTTGGCTGTTTCGGCGATGGCAAATGCCGCGTCTTCGACGTGAGTCATCCGCGTGAGCCAAGGCAGATCCACGAGCAATCCATAGGCCGACAGGTGAACATGGTCTCGCAAAGCTGGGATGGTAAACGCCTCTATTTCACCAGCTCCCTCCTGGCGAATTGGGACAAACAGGGTGAGGACAACGAACAGTTCCTCCGTGCTTACGATTGGAACGGCCGCGAGTTAAAGCCGACGTTCTCGGTGGATTTCACGATGGAAAAGCTCGGCCGTCCGCACGCGATGAACTTCGGGTCGAGCAAGCTTTACAACTGAAATTCCTCAGCCCCGACCCAGAGAATGAAAGCTTTCCTGCCCCAATTCGCCCTATGCGTGATGACCCTCGCATCCGCCCATGCGGATGTTGAATCGCGACGTTCCGAACTCTCCCTCCCGCGCACCGCTGAATACGATTACGACGTGCCGAAGCCGGGCACCTACACACTCCCCGTGCTCAAACCGGCAGCGGATGGCGCAGTTCTTGGGAGTGACGGCAAACCGGTGCGCCTCCACGAACTCGTCGATGGCCGTATCATTATCCTGAGCTTTATCTACACGCGTTGCGCCGACCCCCGCGCGTGCCTCCGCGCCAGTGGCGTTTTGAGTCAGTTGCAGCAACTCACGCTCGCGGAGCCAGCCGTTGCCACCAACCTGCTGCTCCTCACGTTGAGCTTCGACCCGACGCATGACACACCCGAAGTCATGAGTCGTTATGGCAGCGTCTTCAACGGCAAACAAGGCGGCGCAGAGTGGCTTTTTCTTACAACCGGAAGCCGCGACCAACTCGCACCATTGCTCGACCGCTACGGCCAGCAAGTGGACCGCGCCAGGCCCGGGAATGCCACCGGCCCTTACAATCATCCGCTGCGAGTCTATCTCATCGACGGGCAAAAGCGCATTCGCAACATCTACAGCTATGGCCTGCTTGATCCACGCCTGGTCATAACCGATGTGCGCACGCTGCTGATGGAGGCAGCGCAACCAAAGGTCGCAACGCAGACTCCGGCGCAAGCCGCGAATCAAAACGGGACTGAGTCCCCATTGCCCCGTAGTGCCGCGACCCGCAAATTGGTCCAGTGAATTCAACAACCAAGAACATGAATAACACAGAAGCACTAAAACAGCGCCTCGACGGAACCATCATCCTGCCGGGTAACTCCGGCTACGACGAGGCCCGCTCGATCTGGAACGGCATGATTGACCGCAAGCCCGCAGTCATTGTGCGTTGCCGCACCGAGGCCGATGTGACACACGCCGTCAAGTATGCCCGAGAAAACCGGCTCGTGGTCGCCATTCGTGGCGGCGGTCACAATATCGCCGGTCATGCTGTGTGCGACGGCGGCTTGATGATTGACCTCTCCACCATGAAGGAGGTCCGGGTTAACGCGCCGGCGCGCCGGGCTTACGTCCAGCCGGGAGCGACTTTGTTCGATGTTGATCGCGCGACCCAAGCGCACAGCCTCGCCACGCCGACCGGAATTAATTCCACGACCGGAATCGCCGGTCTCGCCCTCGGTGGTGGTTTCGGTTGGTTGAGCCGCAAACTCGGACTCACTTCCGACAACCTTGTATCCGCCCGCCTCGTCACGGCAGAGGCGCACTGCATTCAGGTCAGCGCGACGTCACATGCGGATCTGTACTGGGCATTGCGCGGCGGCGGCGGGAATTTTGGCGTTGTCAGCGAGTTTGAGTTCGACCTCCATCCCGTTGGGCCGGAGGTCTTCAGCGGTCTGACCGTGTTTCCTCGGTCAGAAGCCGCGATGGTACTGCGGAAATATCGGAAGCTCGTTGCCGACGCGCCAGATGAGTTGAGCCTGTGGATAATCATGCGCAAGGCGCCGCCACTGCCGTTTCTTCCTCGGGAGGTCCACGGACAGGATGTCCTGGTGCTCGCCGTCTGTTACCTCGGTTTAGAGGAAACCGGCCGAAAACTTATCGCTCCGCTCGCGGACTTTGGGACGGTTCTCGGTCAACACGTCGGCATGCAGGCGTTCACGGCCTGGCAGCAGGCTTTCGATCCCTTGCTCACTTCGGGCGCGCGCAATTATTGGAAGTCGCACAATGTTCTCGATCTGAAGGATGGGTTGTTCGACACGATCGTGGAGTTCGCCGGAGAATTACCCTCGCCGCACTGTGAGATCTTCGTTGGTCACCTCGGCGGGCAGGTCGCACGGGTGGCAGCGGACGCGACCGCATTTGGCAATCGCGACGCTCATTTCGTGATGAACGTCCATGGCCGCTGGAACTCGCCTGCCGAAGACAAGGCCGGCATCGCCTGGGCGCGGGCGGTTTATCGGGGCACCCTCCCGTTCGCAACCGGAGGAGCCTACTCGAACTTTCTCACCGCCGAGGAAACCGACCGGGTGAAGTCGGCCTTCGGTGAGAACTACGCGCGCCTCACCAAGGTCAAGAAGACTTACGATCCCGGCAATTTCTTTAGGCTGAATCAAAACATCCGACCTGAATGAACCTCCGTATCCAAGCCAGGCAGAACCCCCACCCTAAAGAGTCTGCAAGTCAACCAAACCACTTGGCACGCGCTTGAGAGTTGCAGTGCGCGCTGCACAACGAAAGCAACTCAAATGAAAGGTTAGATAACTATGCCATTAGTAAATAATAGTCCCATGAACAACATGATTACTGTCGTTACCCGCTTCCAGCTACCTGCCGGCGTTACCGCCGATCAGATTCGCTCTGCGTTTGACGAGGTCGCACCAAGATTCCGTAACGTGCCCGGTTTAGTCCGGAAGCAATTCTTACATTCGAAGGACTGCCGGACTGCGGGCGGAGTCTATTTGTGGTACGATGAAGGTGCCGCCCGTGCGTTCATGAACGAGCACGTCGCACCGTTGGTTCGCGAGAAGTTTCACGTCGATCCAAGCATCGAATTCTACGATTCGACTGTGATCGTGGAGAATTGAATACAAAGGCGCTCGCCGCTGGCAAGCCAGAAAGCCGACGCGAGCCCGTGCTCCAGCGAGCCCGGCCATAACCGCGTGATTTCAATTCACGCATGTAATGAGCCGGGTTGTTGGGCTACGGTCGTACAATTACAAGTGATACATACAAGTGGCAGTCCTCAGTGAGGACTGCCACTTGAGAGACCGTGCCCTTCCGGCGACTCCACCGCGTGACCACGGCGTATACCCGATGTGCATCATCAAATCGCTTTTGTTTGGCGGCAGGTGCAAATCAGGTATTGCGTCACTGTTGTTCTTAGCACGCCTGGCCCGGCCCATTCCCGCTTATAGTGTACGCCAAACGTGGTGCACGTGGGCTCTGCGGCAATTCTCACAAGCAATCCAGCGGGCTCTTTGCGCCGGACCCGCTCTAGCGGAGAACGTGGGTGTAAATCGCCGTGGTCGAGACATCGTTCTGGCCGGCAGCCTTTGCTTTCTCGGGGACGCCCGGCGACGGCCAAAAACGAGTCCTCACTGACGCTTGCACTTGCACGTTTGCTCTTGTTCTTTCTTTCGCAACCCGACTTCGCTTAAAGTCGCTTCATGCACACGACCATTTCTCGCCGCGAGATGTTGCGCGTCAGCGCAGGGCTATTGGCAGCGGGAGTAGTTTCTCCGTTGCAGTCCGCCGCCGAGGCTGAGTCGCGCAAATGTGTTTATCTGCCCTCCTTGCACGACCGGGCCCAACTCGCGATTCAGTGCCTGACCACACATGGGGACGCCGCGCGCGGCTATGTGCCCTATTTCTACACGCGAATGAGTGGGAGTCCCCCGGCCATGTTCCTGGCGATTTGGTCCTATGGCGATGGTATGGGCCGAAGCCTGGACGCCCTGGCGCTCTTGCGCCACATGACTGGCGGAAGCCTGGACCAACCGGCCGACCGGGAGATGCGCGCAGCGCTCATCGGTCTCCTGGGGGAGGATGGCCTCTCGTGGTGTCCAGCCGAACCGTGGCTGATGCCGACGCCGCATACCCGGCCTTCCTGGCTCCAGCAAGGCTCCTTGCTTGCTTTCACCACGCTCTTCCAGTTGACCGGCGAGCCAGAATACAAGCATTACGTTGAACGAATAATCCGGGCTTTGGACGAGCGTTTGGTCCGCAAGCCGGGCTTGCCGGCGTTGTTTCCCGGCGATACGTATACCCATCTCGACGGCTGGGGTCCGGCCTCCAACGATCCCACCGAACCATTCTTGCTTTATTGCGCCTCGGTGACCATGCCGCTGCTGCGCTATTACCGGCTGACGGGCTATGAGCCAGCCTTCCGCCTGGCGTCCGAGTTAACCGACGGCGCGGTGCAGGCTTTCGGCGGTGGCGACAAATTCTTCGAACTGGGCCACTTCCATTGCGAGAGCCGGATTATGATTTCGCTCTTGCAGCGCGGCATTATCAAGAACCAGGCCGCTGATCTTGAGCTAGGCGAGAAGCTTTACAAGAAGGCCCGCGCCTTGGGCACCCAGTCGGGCTGGTTCCCCGAACAGGTCAATAACCCGGCATACAATCGGTCCAACCTGTCGGAAACCTGTTCGCTGGCGGATATGCTGGAAGGGGCCATTCTGCTGGCGCGCCACCGGGATGCTTCTTATTGGCACGACGTCGAGCGATACGTGCGCAATCATTTGCTGGCCCATCAGATTGTCGATGTCGGATGGGTCAAGGAGATGACTCCTACCCCGTTGGATAAGCATCCCTTGCGTTTCTCTGGCGACGATCAGCCCTTCACCGAAGGCGCTGTGCGCGGGGACAAAGTAATGCCGAGCCTGATTGGCGGTTTCGCGGGCTGGGGCGGAGTGACGGCCATGTCGGATGATTCGACCTTCTCCAATTCCAACCAGCACTGCTGCAATGCCGCCGGCGCGCGAGCGCTTTACGACGCCTGGCACTATGCGGTGACGGAAGCAGCAGGCAAGGTCAGCATCAACCTTCATGTTCATCGCAACCATGCCGCCGTGGAAGTTGTGGCCGAGGAATTCGTAAGCCCCGACCAGATCGGGGTGCTCCATATCAAAGTAAAGCAGGAGCGGCAGCTCCGGCTGCGGATTCCAGAATTCCTGTCCGCGAAAGAAATGCAGGTCAAAGTAAACGGCCAATCAGCCGTTGCTCGCGAATCAGGCGGGTTCCTGGACCTTGGCAGCGTCCGCTCCGGGGACCGGGTGGAAACGACTTACCCGATGAAAGCGCGGACCACGAAGGAGCGGATAGCCCCGGGGGTGTTTAGCTTCAAATGGCGCGGCGCCACCGTGGTGAGCGCGTCACCCCGGCAGAAGATCCGGCAGTTGTTCACCGACGATCGCTTCCTGTCCGCACCTCCTCTGATCGGTCCAACCCCGAGCAAGGAATTCGAGTCTTTGTAGCCTGTGGAACGCTTGCAAATGCCGAGCCATTTTATAATGTTCAATCCCAGCATACCCTGCTAAGTCCAATTTATGACGTTTGGCGCTTTAATCGCGCTGGCCTCGGCCATTTGGCTGCTGAGCTGCGCCGCATCTGTGCTGGCAGTGTATTGGAACATGGTGGCACCGGCGCGACGGTTACTGGCCGCGTTCATTTCGTCCTGCGTGGCGCTCCTGATCGGCTATGGGGGATTGAGGCGGATTCAATTCAACGCCTCCAAGACAGTCAACGGACACGTCGAATGGAGCATTAACTCCCGCTGGTTTTTCATTGGGGCCTTAGTCTTGGGCGGCGTTTCCCTCGCCTTGACTCTCTGGAACTGGCGGAAGGCCAGGCGTCACCTTCGACCCTTGGCAAGCGTTGCCGTGCTAAGCGTCTTCACCAGCCTGGCCTCGGGAGCAGAAGGCACAGACTCCACTACCAGCCGGGCCGGCGTTGGCGCGCCGATGGCAGGGCGCCCGGCCGGTCTAGCCTGGCGAAAGGAAGCCGGGGCGGTTGCCTTGGTCGGCGGCAACCAGGCAGTCTGGCAGTTCAATTACCAGAGTGGCCAGGACAGGTTGTTCTTCCATCCGGTAGCTCTGGCCGGCGGCCCGGTCCTCACGTGGGATCGGCCCAAAGATCACCCTTGGCACCGTGCCTTGTGGTTCAGTTGGAAGTTCATCAACGGTGTCAATTACTGGGAACCCAACGCCCCGAGCGGCACCTTGGACGGACGGACGGAGTGGAGCAACGTGCAAACAGAACTCCGGCCGGACTTCTCTGCCCGCCTTTCCATGGAGATTACCTACCGTCCGGCCGACAGCCCGCCGGTCCTCAAGGAACACCGTGTCATCGCGATTGCTGCACCCGCCCAGGAGGGGAGTTACTCCATGGACTGGCAGATGACTTTTACGGCGCTGGATAAAACTGTCGTCCTCGACCGCACACCGCTTCCCGGTGAGCCGGAGGGAAAGCCCTGGGGTGGCTACGCCGGGTTGTCCGTGCGGTTGGCGGAGAACCTGCGCGAACGTCAGGCCACCAGCGCCGAGGGCCAGATCCGGTTCGCGGAGGACACCTATCGCGTTCGATCCTCAGCCATAGATTACGCAGGATCCTTCGACGGGCGCCAGGCGGGCGTCGCCATCCTTGATCATCTACAAAACATTCCGTCACCGACACCCTGGTATCTGATCCGCACCCCGGAAATGAGCTACTTCAGCCCGGCGGTGATCCAGGAGGGCCCGCGGCGCTTGAAACCCTCGGAGAGCTTTACGCTGCGCTACCGCGTGATCATCCATCCTGGCCTCTGGAACGTAGAGAAACTCAAGGACGCCCTCGCGAGCTATGCGGCCGCCAGGTAGGGACGCGGCGCCCGAGGTCATCTGGACTTATCTCGGCAGCACAGCCATCCTAAGCGGGCATAAATCTGAAATCCGAAACCCGAAGCTCGAAACAAATCCAAATAAGGAAAGCGGAAATGGCCAAAACCACTCCCGCCTGGGAGGTTTTGCTCATTGGACCATTGGGAATTGGGATTTATTTCGGGCTTCGGATTTCGGATTTGGGAGACTTGCTCCGGGTGGTGCGGGTGTTCAGAGCGCTCGAGCCCTCTTCCTCGTCGCTTTGCGGATTGCTTTGGGCGCGCCCGCTCCTAGACTTACCCCAACTAGAGCACAACGCCATGAACGCAATTGTCTCGCCCCCATCGATCCCGTCATCCAACCCGGCTTCCCCCGCACTCCCACGACGCCAATTCCTCGCCACCACGGCATTGGCCACTTCGTTTTCCATCGTCGCCCCGGCGGCCGTTTTCGGTGCTGCCGCCAACTCGAAAGTAACCGTCGGTCTCATCGGTGCTGGTGGGCGTGGCTCGTGGATCGCCGACTATCTGGCCAAACAAGGTGGGTTTGAAATACTCGCCATCGCTGACTATTTCCAACCGGTGGCAGAGAGCGCCGGCACCCGCTTCAGCGTGGCCAAGGAACGTCTCTTCTCCGGTCTAGACGCTTACAAGCTTCTCCTGGCGGTCAAACCGGATGCCGTGTTCCTGGAGACTCCGCCCTACTTCTTCCCCATTCACGCCGCAGCCGCCGTCGAAGCCGGGTGCCATGTCTATATGGCCAAGCCGGTGGCCGTGGATGTCCCGGGCTGCCTCCGGATCCTCGAAGCCGGCCGGGCCGCAACTCGGAAGAACCAGGTGTTCCAGGTGGATTTCCAAACCCGCGCCGACTCCTGGCATATCGAGGGCTTGAAGAAGGTCCACGACGGAATGCTCGGCAAGGTCGGCTTGATTCAAAGCTTCTACCATGACGACGGTTTCCCGGATCCGGCCCAAGAAAAGACCATCGAACCGCTGCTGCACGGGTTGACCTGGTGCAACGACAACGCCCTGGGCGGCGCTTACGTGGTCAACTGCGACATCCACGCCATTGACGTGGGCCTGTGGATCGCTAATGAGCTACCCGAATGCGCGGTGGGCTATTCATTGCGCAACCGGCTCAACCCCGTCCATGACTCGCACGATACCTACGCCATCACGTTCCATTTCAAGAGCGGCACGGTCTGGAGCCATTACGGCGAGCATGTGCGCAACAACAAGAGCGACATCGGCTGCATCGCCTATGGGCAAACGGCCTTCATCGAATGCCACTACTCGGGCAAGGTGTTCATCCGCGGGATCGAGGAAGTCTGGGAGGGCGGCGAGACCCCCGCGCTCTACGCAGACGGCATGCAGCGCAACGTGCAGACCTTCCACCGCAGCATCAACGAAGGCATCCATACCAATCCGACGCTCGATCCGTCCGTCAACTCAACTTTGGCCTCCCTGCTCGCGCGCGAAGCCGCCCTGCGCCAGAGCAGGCTCACCTGGGCTGCATTTCTTCAAGACAAAGCGCGCCTGGAGCCAGACCTGACAGGACTGAAGGTTTAGCCATCTATTCGGTTCCTGAATATGAAGGCTGGCAGTTCAGGTGAGCCCCACCCAACTGAGTGAAGGTCTTGTTGTCGGCCCCGATTCGACTGGTGACAATATGAAAGGTCATCGAGCCATAAAGCAAATTGCCGGGGTCGTTCACGAAGTTGACGTAATTGAAGTCGTAGGGAATCTGTTTGGGATTACGCTCGATATTGATCGCCTGGATCTTCAAGAACGCCCTTCCTGGCGGATGGCCCAGCAAAGGTTTTGACACGGAACTGAGCTGATGCCGGCAGTTCTGTGCGGTCAGTAACCCGAGGCAAATGATGTGCGAGCCGCCGGAGAAAACAAACGCATGCGCACACGTCGCAGCATAGATGGCATCACCATTGCCGTGCTCCCCGAAGATGTAGCCGTATTTGAACCCATACACCCCGAGATTCGCGAAGTAGCTCAGCTCGCAATTTACCTTCGGGAAGATGATGCCGGCCACATCACAGGGTGGCTCCACCAGCTTTGGGAGCGGCAGATCCACGTCCACGTTCACGTTCGCCAGGATAATCGAGCGGGCACACTGGGCATTGATTCCTGACAGGGTCGGGTAACCTTTACCCCTTTCCGCATGGGCGCGGAAGGTCAGGTTCTTGAGTTCAGTCTGGCCCGAACCAAATCCGAAGTGCGTGTCCTGGGGGACGCTGAATCCCAGGATCGCTGTGGGATTGCCGTCCGGATGAGGATTTGTGTAGGTGCTGTAAAGCACGCTTCCTGCGAACGGAGCAGCCATCTCCATGACCAGCTTGACTTTCTCCGGGTCTGTCTGGTGGACGGCATATTGTCCCACGGTGCTCAGCGGCACACATTCGCCGACCAGGGAGATGCCGCCTTGGTTGTTGTGTTCCTCCGGGTTCGCAATCCCAGTGCCGTCCTCTTTCAGTTTGGCAAACTCACGAGAGGGAATATAGATCTGGCTATTGGGATTATTGCCACGGATGTCATGGGTTACCGGCGGCTTGCCCAGCGCATAAACACCGCGAGGGAAGAAGACGATCCCTCCGCCCCGTGCAAACACCGTATTAATCGCCTTTTGGATGGCATCGGTATCATCGGTCACACCATCCGCCTTGGCGCCAAACTGCTGGGGCGTGACGATATGCTGCGCTGGCACATCTGGCACAGCCTCCGCCCTCGTCCCCATTGCCCCCCAAGCCAACAACACTAACACGCTCCCCAAAATAGCCACCTTGTAGTAAGCCAGTGGTGATTTGCTTTGCTTCATCATCTTCAGATTCATGTTTAGTCCTGTTCGCGTGTTCAAGTCGTTCACTTCCAGTTGCCCGCAATCCACGTTTTCACACCCGAAGTGCGCATCGAGCCATCCCGGCGAAGCAGCGCCGCTCAAAACTTCTTATCGGTTCTTCGGTGGGGAAAGGTGCGTGGTCCAGAGCGGAATTCCGAGCAGGCGGACGCGCGACTTCGCGCCGGAATGATCGGTCGCTTCCTGGCGGGAGAGACCCGTGCCGAGAATATGAACCGAAGACTGCCCCGGACCCGTTGTGCGGCGGAGAAGCAGGCCGAAAGGAAGCACTTGAACCGAATGGCCAGCCTCACCATCCGTCGTGGCGCTTACGCCTAAACCCCAGAGAACACTCGTGCGCGTGATAGTGGTCTCCGGCGATTGCGGCAGCCGGGCTGAACAATGGCTGGAAGGAAGCGCCCATTTTCTTCGGCATTTATACCGCTCTCATCGTTCTGGGCGGCGCCATCATCCTGCTGCCAATCAAATCCCTGGTCGACACCATGTTAGCCAGCCAGACACTCAACGGTGTTTTACTGCCCGTAATCCTCATTGTGATGCTAAAACTGATTAATGATAAAAGCATCATGGGGAAATTTGCCAACGGCAGGATCATGAACATTCTCAGCTGGGTGACCGTAGTGGTATTAATTGGCCTGACCATCATCCTGGTATTGACCAGCGTTTTTCCGGGCCTGTTTCATTAAATCTTTAAACAGGGTATAATCAGGCATTCTTAAACACAGGTTAGCCATGATCCAACTTTTTTGGTCCTTCCATTTTATGGCGCATGATAACGGCAGCCAGAGCAGCTTGCGAGACCGTGTAACCTGTTTGCCATTCACTCAAACCACAACGACAACAACGACCACTACCCGCCATTTTCCGGGATAATCTCAGCAAATCAAGCTAAACACACGTTGAATGCAGACCCGGGAAAAAGCGATAAGAGCTGTTCCCGGGTCTGTTTTGTAATAAAATAAGGCCATTATTAATGTATAGTCAACCTGGCAATGATCTGGAGGTAAAGAAAGATGTTATCTGATAAAACGGCAAAAACCCTGGTGATGAAATTTGGCGGCACATCCGTGGGCAGCACGGAAGGCATGTCGCAGGTGGTCAAAATTGCCACGACCGAACGCCCCAACTGGGACAACCTGGTGGTGGTTGCTTCTGCCTTCAGCGGCATCACCGACCTGCTGCTCAAAAGCGCCACCCAGGCCGCCCACGGCAATACCCAATCGTTACAAAACGCCGCCAACACTTTTGTTGACCGCCATTACACCGTGTTAAACACCCTGGTCACCAACCCGGCCTTAAACGACCCGGTTAAACAGGATATCAACCAGCTGGTTTTCCAGTTTATCAACCTGTGCCAGGCCATCTCCATTTTAGGCGAAGCCACACCGCGCGCCCTGGATGCCGTGGTCTCGCTGGGCGAACGCATGAGCATTCGCGTCATCGCGGCCGCCTTGGAAGCTGGCGGCGTGCCAGCCCAGGCAGTGGATGCCACGGACATCATTGTGACCGATAATGCTTTCCAAAATGCCCACCCTGACATGGAAGCCACCAGCATTAAAACCCGCCAGGTGCTGCAGCCCATTTTGAGCGAGCGGAAAGTGCCGGTGATCACCGGGTTTATTGCCGCCACCCCCGGCGGAATCACCACCACGCTCGGCCGCGGCGGCAGCGATTATTCCGCCGGCATCCTCGGGGCCGCCCTGCCTGCCACCGAGGTGTGGATCTGGAGCGACGTGGACGGCATCCTCACCACCGACCCGCGCATTGTGCCCGAAGCGCGCCCCATTCCCGAGCTGTCCTACCGCGAAATCAGTGAGCTGGCGTTTTACGGGGCCAAGGTGCTGCACCCCATGACCATCCGCCCGGTGATCGAAGCCGGAATCGGCCTGCGCCTGTGCAACACCTTTAACCCCGAGCACCCCGGCACGCGCCTGGTGAAAAACGAGGGCAAAAACCATCACGGCATCATCAAGGCGGTGACAGCTGTGCAAAAAATCAACATGATCACCGTGGAAGGGCGCGGCATGTTGGGCGTGCCGGGTGTGGCTGCCCGCATTTTTGGCACGGTGGCTGCCACCGGCACCAGTGTGCCGCTCATCACCCAGGCCTCGTCTGAGCAGTCGGTCTGTTTTGCCGTACCTGCCGAATCAGCCGAAACCGTGGTCAAGGCTCTCGAAAAAACGTTCTCCCAGGAACTGGGCGACCGCGACATCGACCGCATTTGGGCCAGCGCGGATGCCACCATTATCACCGTGGTGGGCGCCGGCATGATCCACACCCCCGGCGTGGCCGGGCGCGTGTTCAGCGCCCTGGGCGCCAACAATGTCAACATCATTGCCATTGCCCAGGGATCATCCGAAGTGTCCATTTCGCTGGTGACCGATGCCGCCGACACGCGCAAAGCACTGACCGTGCTCAATGCATTAATTGAAGATTGAGGAAATAAACCATGGAAAAAAGACTCCCTGTTGCCATTCTGGCCGCCACCGGTAGTGTTGGCCAGCGTTTTATCCAACTGCTCGATAATCACCCCTGGTTTGAAGTGGTCGCCCTGACCGCTTCAGACCGCAGCGCCGGTTCAACCTACGGCGAAGCCTGTCACTGGATTCTTTCCGACCCCATGCCAGCCTGGGCCGCCGGGATGAAAATTTTACCCACATCACCCGAAGCAGTAGATGCTCCGCTGATCTTTTCCGCCCTGCCGGCCGATACGGCACTGGATGTGGAACCGCTCTTTGCCCAAACCGGAACGGCGGTCTTCTCCAACGCTTCTGCCTACCGCCGCGAACCGGATGTGTCGATCATGATGCCCGAAATTAACGCCGACCAGGCCGAAATCATCAACATCCAGCGTAAAAACCGCGGCTGGAAAGGCTATATCGTGACCAATTCCAACTGCACCAGCTCAGGGATGGCAGTGGTGCTCAAAGCGCTCTATGACCGATTTGGCTTAAAACGGGTTTTTGCCGTGTCGCTTCAGGCGCTCTCCGGGGCAGGTTATCCTGGCGTGCCATCCATGGATATCATCGATAACGTGGTGCCCTATATCGGCGGCGAGGAAGAAAAACTGGAATGGGAATCGCGCAAGATGTTGGGCAAAGTCAGCGGGAACAGCATTGCCCTGGCTGATTTTGCCGTTTCAGCGCACTGCAACCGCGTCGCTGTCATCGACGGGCACACCCTCTGCCTGTCCATCGAGACCGATAAACCCGCCCCGGTGGAAGAAGCTATCTGGTTTCTCGAACACTACCAGGCTCCCGAAATCGCCCGCGACCTGCCCTCGGCCCCCACGCCGGTCATTGTGGTGCGCAGTGAAAAAGACCGTCCCCAGCCGCGTCTCGACCGCCAGATTGGCAAAGGCATGGCCACCGTGGTTGGCCGCGTGCGCCCGGATCCCCTTTTTGGCCTCAAGATGGTGGTGCTTTCGCACAACACCATCCGCGGCGCCGCCGGCGGCTCCATTTACAACGCTGAACTCTGCGCCCGCCTCGGCCTGATCGGTTAATCCAGCCGGGCCTTAATCGTCTCCATCAGCAGCTTCATGTCCACCGGCTTGGAGAAATAATCATTTGCTCCTTCGGCCAGGCAGCGCTCACGGTCTCCAGGCAGGGCCGCTGCGGTGAGCGCAATGATGGGCGTCAGGGTGAAACCCCGCGACCTGAGGAAACGGATGGCCTTTAAACCATCCATTTCAGGCATCTGGATATCCATCAGGATCAGGTTGACCATGGGACCTTCCATCTGGTCGAGCACCTCTTTGCCGTTGCGCGCTTCGAGCACCTGGCAGCCGCGCGCCCTGAGCGCATCGGTCATTACCGAAAGGGCAATCTCGTTATCTTCTGCCACGAGGATCACAGGATGCGAGCTGAACACAGGCATGTTCAAGGGGCCGGTCTCCCGGGTTGCGAACCTGGGCGCAGTGGGCACATTTCCTTCTTTCCACGGCAGTGAAATGATAAAGCGGCTGCCTTTGCCGGGGTCGCTGTTCACCTGCACCCCGCCGCCGTGCATATCCGCCATTCTTTGCACCAGGTATAAACCCAGCCCGCTGCCCGTGTAAGTCTGACCCTGGGGGTCGGCCTGTTCAAAAGGCTTAAACATCCTGGGAATAAAGTCACGGGAAATGCCCGGCCCGGTATCCCAGACGGTCAGGTTAACCTTGCCGGCGTCCGCATCGCCCTGCACTTCAATCCCCACCCTGCCCCCAACCGGGGTGAATTTAATTGCGTTCACCAACAGGTTGGACAACATCTGTTTCAGGCGCATCGAATCTGCCATCAGGTAAATCACTTCCGGATCCAATATCACTTCAACCTGAATGTTTTTCTGGCGCGCCTGGTCCTGTACCAGGCGGATGCTGGTGTTCACCACTGTATCCAGGCGCAACTGGCTGATATCCAGCTTCATTTTACCCACCTCTGCGCGCGCCACATCGAGGACATCATTAATCAACACCAGCAAATCCTGCCCGCTCTCTTTAATTCCGGCCATGACGCGCATCTGCTGGTCATTGAACGGCCCATAAACGGCGCCCTGCAGCGCATCGGTGGAGGTTAAAATATCATTAAGCGGCGTGCGCAGTTCGTGGCTCATCGATGCCAGGAACTCATCCTTGGCATGGTTGGCCCGCAGCAGTTCGGCATTGGCTTCCTGCAGCTTGGTGGTGCTTTCCAGCACACGCTGCTGCAGCAGCAGGCGTTCCTTGTCCAGGTCCAACTCGGCTTTTTTCTGCTTGCTCACATCCAGCACCGCAATGCACACCCCCATGACCTCGTTATTCTCCAACAGGGAGGGTGTAAAACAAACCCGGTACCAGGCCGGAACGCCGCCGTGGCTGGTCATGGAAAATTCATCTTCAACCGCCCTGCCCGCCAGCGCGCGCTCAAAATAGGCATCAAAATAACGCGTCCCCACATCGGGAATCAACTGGTAGGCCGTGTTTTCTTCATCCATTGTCTTATGTAAAAGGCGCTGGACCATGGTTTCGAAAACACTGTTATAGGTCAGAATTTTTCGAGATGGATCCAGCAAAATAAAACCCTGCATATTATTATTGATCGTCGCCCGCAAATAGGCGTTGGCGGTGCGCCGCTGCTCAATTTCGCTGTTTAACTCGGCATTGGCTTTTTCAAGTTCAATCGTTCTTTCCTTAACCCGTGCTTCCAGTTCGTCATGCGCCTTTTGCAGGGCCAGTTTGGCCTCTTTTTCTTCGCTGACATCCATGTTAACTAACAACAATTTACTGATAAATTGTTCATCGTTGCGCTCAAAAGCTGACATATAAGTGCGGTGCCAGTGGTAAACACCATCCCAGCCCATGCGGCGAAACTCCACCGAATTGGGCAACTCGTCGGACAGACGCATGGATTTATCCAAAATCTCGTACCAGATGTCCTGATCATCTGGATGGGCAAACATGGTAAATTTTTCCCGGGGGGAAAGGCGGTTATAGGCTTCCAATGAGGCATCAGGTAAATAAGCTTCTTCAGATTGGTTGGTGAATTCTATGGTATTTTTTTCCAGGTCATAAACTGAGATGCGCATCGGCGCGGTGAGGAATAGCTTATTCATAAAGCGGTTGTTAGCAGCCAGTTCAGCTTCGACCACCTTCTGCCCGGTGATATCCTTGATCACGCCCAGAAGGTGGGTAGGGAGCGAAGAGTCTTCCTTTTCGATGGGAAATATCTCGTTGCGCAGCCAGCGGTAACTTCCGTCAGGGTGCTTAATCCGGGCTTCCACATGACCCTTTTTGCCCCGGGAAACAACATTGGTGAAATAGGCGTCATAAATGGGCCTGTCGTCCGGGTGCACATAATTCAAAACCCTGGGGTAGAGGTAATCGTTGAAAGG
>Ga0118677_10005942_pt1 | contig 21041 bp, 22 predicted proteins | sample AliMusrvi5mmetaG_FD_86154 | JGI IMG/M metagenome (GOLD analysis project Ga0118677, IMG submission 86154)
GACGCGTCAGAAAGACAAGCGCGCGGTGGTCCGGGGAGTGGAAAGCGGTGGCGCGATCAAAGAGATCGGGCATTACATTTTGTTTTGCGATGAAAGCGGTAAACCTCTCCCTTGGTTGCAGCCGATTCAGTCCATCGTTGCGAACGGTTTGCATGCCGTGGTCATTGACGAAACTCTGATCAGCGTCGAGATGTTCCGGTTTGAGAACACCTATGAGTTGTTGATTGTTCGCCATGGGACGAAAACGGAGGATGGACAGCGTGTGCGGCCGGATCGGAAAGAACGGTTTCGTGGCACACAGGGCCATCTGCCTCTGGATCTGAGCGGCGAAGATGCGTCCATGCGCGGCCAGATTGTGCCCGAGTTCTTCACGCGGGGCGGAGAAAGAAGGGAGTTGCCGGCGGCGCTGATGGAGGCGATCCGTGCGGTCACATCGGCGGTGAACACGTTGAACTGCCGGAAGACCGTGTTTGCGAAAGCCGCGGAAATAATTACGTGAATTTGATCGCCGGACTTAGCGCCGGCGATGGAAAGGAGGTGTGACTGATGGCCTACCAACCATTGTTTGTGGCAAGCGTGTTGTCCGGATTCGAAGATACGATTGAAACCCTCAGAAAAGGGACGGAGAATCGGGATCTGAGGGCCGGACTCGATGTTCTCGACACGCAAGTGAAGTCTCTTCGGCTGTCGATCGATCCGGATCCGCAAGAGGTGACGGCAGACAGCATGAAGCCGATCAAACCCGCTCCTTGCGGGGCCTCGGGTCAACCCGAGGTTGCCTGCGAGTCAGTCGCAGTCTGACGGCTTGGAGTGATTTGCAATTCCCGATCCGCGGCATTCCGCCTACGGATCTAACCCCAACACAATTTAGCCCCACGCGAGCGCCGCCAGGCGCGCCGAGTGGATTCGTGTGTTTACATGCCTGGCAAGAACAGAGCGAAAAGGAGAATACAAAAATGTCACTGGGATACAATTCGATCAACCTGATAGGCAATCTTGGGGATGAGCCATCGCTAAAGACCACGCAAGGAGGGCTCTCGGTTTGCGAGTTTTCATTGGCGGTCAACGAGCGTGTTGGCCGCGGAGAGGAGGCCAAAGACGTGGTCACCTGGGTTCGCGTCGTGACCTGGAATGGCCAAGCCGAAAGCTCGGCTGCGTATCTGGCCAAAGGGCGGCGGGTGTTCGTATCGGGCTCGCTGCGAGTGGAGCAATACGAAGACAAGAACGACGGTACTCCGCGCACTGCCGTGAAAGTGATGGCGCGGACCGTGAAGTTCCTCGATCCCGCTCCGGGGGCCGACGATGCGAAAGGCGGCAACAGTGCGCCGAAGGGGCGTAGTCAGCAACCGGGGCGGAACAGTGCGGGTCGCGGTGGGAACGCAAATCGCGATTATCAGCCGCAGCCTCACTCGGACGATACACCGTTCTGACTCTAGGACGCGAGTTGCATTGGCGCCACTTGCCGCTCGATTTTGCCACGGGCCTTCCGCTCCGCCATCCGAAGGTCATAAAGCGACTGAAGGTTCATCCAGAACTGGGCGCTGGTTCCGAAGTATCGGGCCAGACGCAGCGCAGTATCTGCCGTTACACTCCTTTCGCCGCGCACGATTTCGTTCAAACGTGCGGGAGTGATCCGGAGGCCCTTGGCAAGCCCGCTCACGCTCATATTGAGCGGCACGAGGTAATCCTCTTTAATAGTTTCTCCAGGATGCGGAGGCTTGATCATAGTCTCTTTCCTTCCTAATGATAATCCACGATTTCAACTTGCGATGCGTCTCCGTTTTCCCAAACGAAGCACAGCCGGAACTGATCGTTGATGCGGATGCTGTGCCAGCCCTTCCTGTCGCGTTTCAGTGCTTCAAGCGAGTTGCCTGGAGATTGGAGATCGCGCAGAGTTTTAGCGGAATCGAGCTGGAACAATTTGCGAATGGCCACTTTCTCGACAGCGCGAAATCTCTTTGATCCGATTCCAAGAAAGATATTTTCAGTATCTGAGTCACGAAAAGAGCGGATCACAAAGATATCGTATATCGGTAAACGATAAATAGCAAGGCAACAAATACGGCCGCTGGGGAAGTGGGTGCAGTCGCAGCACTGACGGACGCGCCAGCTTTGGCAAGGACCGCATTTAGCCAGGTTCTCGGATTTCGCCCATGATTCACCCGGCCGATAAATCCGAGAGCCTCGGCTACGTTGCCGCGATTGTGACGGATGTCTTCTCGCGTTGTGTTTGCATAGGCCCGTACCCACGCGTCGAGATCGTCGGCACGGCTGAAGAGGTAAGTGGCATGGCCAGCTTCGGGAGTTTCCGCAATGGTCGCATTTTCCAGTTCAAAAACGTAGTCTCCCCGATGCAGGTAAAGTCTTCGGGAGCGCTTGCGGAGCTCGTGGTAGTAGAACTCGTCGTAGTCTGGACGCCAGGAAAGCATGGCGGGATCGAAGTCGCCAGGCACCCCAAATCTATCGAGCACCTTTTGAATTTCCGCGCGTTCGACGGGCTCCCGCTCAATACGGGCCCTGAGCGGAGCGAGTGCATCGAAGTACCGGCCAAAGCGATGATATGTTTTGCGGGCCTGTTCGATTGATTCCGCCGCATCGTGCGAAACAGTGAGTCGCAAGCGGCTCGGCAGCGCCGTCTCCCATGTCACCAGCCGCCATTCGCCTCGGCGGAATCGGTATTTCCCGGTCCTGACGAATACGCCTTCGAGGCCGATTTTCAAGCCGGCAAGATGTTTCCACTGGTTCCAACTCGAATCCCACGGCGCACGAGTTGAAAGCGCATTTTCGAGTGGCAGACAACCGGGATCGAAAAGGGCTTCCACCTTGCGGCGGCTGTCGCGATAAATGGCATATCCGTCGAAGAACTCGATGCGGCGAAATGCGGCGCGGAAACGGCGCTCACGGTGATCGGCGCGAAAGGACAGAATGCGATGGCCGAAGAACGACCGCCCATCCGCGGACAGCGTGCCCTCCACGAGGATGTTTCCAAATCCGCCGTAGGGAAACAGCACCGGTTTGCCGGGGTCGAGCATGACTGCGTCGTGACAGGCATGCAAATCGGGCTGGGCCAGGATGTTGAATGCGCGTTCAAGATGCCGGCGCTTCTGAGCGGCATTCGGATGCGATTGTAGTTCAAGGATTCCAAGTCGATAGGCCAGGCGAAGATCGGCCGGGGATGCCGTCGCCGGAATGCCGAGGCTGGCGTAGAGGCCGCCGTCAGCCGACGACCGGTAGAAATAATCGCGCACAGCGTCGCTTGTCAGGATGAGCGCACCGATTCCGAGCACGGGCTCCACTACGTCACCTCGAAGAAAGTACTCGCCGCGGCGATCGGCCTTGGGGTGAGATATGTGGGCCACGGAACAGAACAGGATCTCCCGTGGCTTCTGCTTCGCATCAAGCACGACGCGGAACTGGGATGGCGCTGCGGAGCCGGAAGGGAACTCGATCTGGTGGCCTGGCCGGAGAAACCGCGCGAGGTGCGCGGGTAGCCGCAGCTCGAACCCGGAAGCCAGCGAACAGATTAGAGCATCCGGCTGCGGACGGAGTCCATGAATCGGAACCGCTTCCGGCAGTGCTGGCATTTCTGGCTGCCCATTACTGCAATTTGTCGGTCGCCGGCTTCATCGTCAGCAAGGTCTCATTCCTATGGGCCTTGAATTCTTCAACGACGCCTTCGGTCGCATTCAAAATATCGTTGGCTTCCCGGCCCAGTTCCTCCCAGTCCACCGGTAGCGTGCAATCACATGGAGAACAGCCGCAACTGGGGCAAAGAGGTTGGGATTCATTCATTGTGTCTTCCATCTCAATTTCACCTCGACCGAGTTTATCGCGAAGAATGGGAAAAGGCAAAAAAGTCCCTTGCCATGCGGATTCCCGGTACTTTTTTGAATTTCCGGGCGGTTGCGATGTAGAAAAGAGCAGGCGCTTTCGTACGCCTCCGGGAGCGGAAGCGCCGAGGAGGAATCGCGTGATAACCAAAAGAATGGGAACGGGGATTTCTATAATCGCGAGGACAATACTCCTTCTGATAGCCGCCGTCACTGCCGTTGCCCTGGCTGGCTTCGGTGCGGCAGTTGTTTGGACGGTCGCAACCGAGTACAGGCCTTGCATGATGACGAACATGGGGTGTCCGGAGAAGGAACCGTCCGCGAGTTGCGCAGAAACGAGTTATTGGGGTCGCACAGGCAGAGGTTGTCAGTAGAGAGCCGGGAGTTACCCGTTCTTCGACGCTTGGCGGTGCGGAAAGTGCGCCGTGATGCGGAGGAAGGGGGGGTAACCGTGAGCATGCATTCAGAGTTCTGGTTCCGGTGTCTGTGCTCGCGCGAATTCCGGGTGCAGGCAGTTGGGATTTTCCGATGTTCCGAATGTGGCCGCTTGCTGGAGTTGCAATGGAACATCGGAACGCAGTCGGCTGACTCATCCGCAGTGTCAATACAAACCTTGCACCGCGAGAGTGACCGGCTCTTGACCTCCCGTTAACCACGCCAGCCGCCAGTGCTTGGAATCCATCAAATCTTCAAATTTCTAATCTACACAGGAGTACAGTTCCATGAGCGATTTTATGTGTGATTTCTGTTCAGCGCCCGGCGTTGCCTGGCGCTATCCGGCAGAGAGTTTCCTGGCCTACATTACGGCAGACATAGCTGGGGAGAGTGTTGGCGATTGGGCCGCTTGCCCTCAATGTCACGGGCTGATCGCCGCCGGAGATCGTGAGGCATTGACGGAGCGTTCCATCGCCAGCCTTATCGGAGTCAACCCGGAGATGGCAGACTATCGGGATGAATTAAAGGGAGAATTGCGATCGTTGCACGCGCGGTTCTTTGACCACCGTACGGGCAACGCCGTGGAGGTGGTGTGATGATGAGAAAGTGATTGCGATCTGAGCAGTTCAGTCCTTTGGTGGAACGAAGCCGATGGGGTTCTTCCTCACTGGCGCGGGAGCAAGCATCTTCTGCACGTGCTCAAACAAGACGACGATCTGCCGGTCATGTTGTGTCACCTTTCGGGTCAGTTCCTCATTCGTGGCCAGAACCTCTCGAATCGGAACGAATGTATGCGTGATAGCAAGATTGATCTGGATTGCCTGCTTACTCTTGAGAACTTAAGAATGCATTGCAACGGGTTGTTCAGTGAATGCCAGTGGGGCGTACTTCGGATAACGGGCTCGTCATTTTTCTAAGGTCACAATTTGTGACTTTAGAACTGCCAGCGTCGCTCTTACCTGGTCGTCTGCCTCACCATGTGCAGGACGGCGATCACGAATCACCTGGCGGAGAATCGGGTCGCGGTCCCGGAAGATTCCACGATTCAGCCATCCCAGAGAGAGTTCGACAATTGGAGATCACAAAGTGTGACCTCCAATCTCAGCTCAAGAGAGGGCGTACGGCACATGCCGTTGGCATTCACAACCGCTCTGTTTGAGGTCACAATGTGTGACCTCAAGGCCAGCGTCTCTTCGGCGGTGAGTTGGATCATGAAGTCGTCGGAGAACCGTTTACAGGAATAGGCATCAGCGCGACTTTAGTTAATGCCGCAATCTTGCAGTCTGGAGTCAGTGCGCCACGGATACAAAGCCTGACTCAGGCACCGCACTGCTTGTGACGACTCGAATCATTTCTGCGAGCGCGTGCGCTTCGCCGGCGCCTGCTCCAACGACCATCGAACGCGCTCGGCCACGAAGGAAGCAAACGGTACGATGTTCAGATCGATGCTGGCGCTGTCCAGCGCGGCTAGGTAACGCGTGCGATCCTCGACCCGGATCACCGTCCACGGATAGCCACCCGACGCAAGCATGGCGTTCATCAGGAACCTGGCCATGCGCCCGTTTCCGTCCGGATACGGGTGAATATAACCGAACATCCAGTGGCCGAGTACGGCGCGGACTGCCGGATTGGGCTCGCTCTCCAGTAGATCGAAAAGCGCCGGCATCGCGTCGCGGACTGCCTCCCATCGGGGCGGAACATAGCGCGATGTCCGCAGGTAGACCGCTTCATTGCGGTAGCCGGCTAACGCCCCCGGAGCGATCAGGCCCGCCGCCACGCACGGCTGGAAGAACTCCCGATACCATCCGCGGTGGCCGTTGCGGACAAGCCGCGCGGCAGCGGCGCCGGCAATGATCTCCGACACGTTCTCCTTCACCACCTGAAAGGCCTGCCAGTAGCCGCGCGCTGCGAGCGCGTCCCGGCTTCGGCGGTCACTATCATGATGATCTGGATCCCAGCCCCCGGCTCGAACTCGCTCGATCAGTTCTGGCGAGACGTTGTAACCCTCGATGGACAAAGAATGATAGGCATCACTGCTATAGATGTCTTCTACCAACCGCAAATAAGCACGCCCGTTTCGGGGCAGGCCCGGCGGCTTCGGCATGGCTTCGGCAACCTGGTCGCGCATCGACTCCCACATGGCCTGCAAACGCCTGACGATTGGAGCGGCCATCACCGGCAGTGGTCCCACCGCCTGTTCGGGCGCAAATGGGTCGCTCTCCCGCACGTCGTAGCCGACGGCTTTCATGGTAGAGAGAATCTCTTCCGCCAACTCCGGCCGGCTGCTTCGCCGGAACGCTCCCGCAAGCCGGCCGGCGACCACCGAGTGGCCCCCGTCGAGAAGGCGCCGCAACACGTCGGACGCATCCCTGAAGCTTGCGAGCACGACACGCGCTTCAACCGGGTAGCGTGCAAAGAACGCTTCCGACACTCTGACCAGCGCCGCCGCCGGCGCGAATAGCTGTAGTCCTTCCCGCTCCATCAGGTCGGATTTCGGCGGCATCTGCGGTTGCTTCAGATCGTAGAGCGACGTGCCAAATAGCAGTTCAACTTTATTATTGGCGGCGCGCGGGCTGTTGATGATCACCTGTGCGGGAATGATTGTGTTCTCGGCATGCAGAAGCAGTGATTGCTCGGGCGACAGGTGCCATTCGGTCCCGAAGCGCTCGTCACAATACAGCGCACAGAACTCCCAGAACCCGGCGTACCAGGGTGTGCTGTCACCCGCGGGAACGCTGGGGTTGGACGAAATCAGCCAGCCCTTCATTGCTGTCTGAAGGAAGCCATTTCGAAGTAAGCGGACGCGATGCACGCGGCTCAGTTCTTTCGACCGAAAGACACGCCTTCCACCCTTCTGGAGACGGCGAAGAGCCGCCAGCGATTCAGCGAGCATTTCGTTTGGCGTTGACATCGGTTCTCCCGCTACTGCGGACAAACACAAGTGGTTTGAGACGGATCATTACAAGTCTATCACGCTGTACTATCGCAAGTGCTTTCTGATTGGAGGACTAAAGAATTGGCCAGAACAGCATCAAAGCTCAAATTAGGATATTTCCCGTTAGCGCCCGAAGAAGCGTCGCGCATCCGCCGATTCCTGCAATTCAGCGGTCCAGCAAGCGTGCTGGATCCTTGTGCCGGAACTGGCGCCGCGCTCCGGACAATCACCGAAGGCGCCGAAGTGCGGCGATACGGTATCGAACTGGACGCTCATCGCGCGGCGGAGGCGAAAGCGTTGCTTCATGAAGTGGTGCAGGGCAGCGTTTTTGAAACGTATTCTCCGGTCGAATCCTACAGTTTGCTAAGTCTGAACGCCCCATACGATTTTGAAATTGGAGAAGGAAAGAATCAGCGCCTGGAGCGGGTCTTCCTCGAATCCACCTATCGTTGGCTCAAGCCCGGCGGCGTGCTCGTGATGGTAGTGCCATTCGACAAAGTGACGCTATGCCAGACGGTGCTCTCGACGCAGTTCAAGGACAAGGCGATCTACCGCCTCACCGCGCCCGAGGCCGCCACCTACAAGCAAGTGGTCGTGCTCGGCGTGCGCCGGACCAGACAGGAACGGGACAAGCTGACCGATCATACGATTCAGCAAGCCCACTACAAGCTCAACGATCTGACGCGGCGCTACGCGGAGATCCCCGAGTTGCCCGAAATCCCAGACCGCATGTTCACGGTTCCACCGAGCGAACCGGCGAAGCTCGAATACCGCGGGCTGCCGCTCGATCAAGTGGAAGATCTGCTGGCCTCGTCTCCGGCGTGGCTGCAGGCGCGGCGTGTGACGCACGCACCCAAGACCGGCATATCCGGCCATCCGCTGACGCCCCTTCACAGAGGCCACGTGGGCATCCTTCTCGCCGGTTCGCAACTCAACGGGCGGTTCGGCAGAGGCGACGGCCTTCATCTGGCGTATTGGGAAAGTGTGAAGTTGGTGGATCGCACGGAAGAAGAAGGGGACGGCGGCGAGTTGGTGATTCGCGAAAGGGAGCGCTTTTCGCAGCGGCTCACACTGCTCTTTGCGAATGGCCGTATCGCATTGCTGTCGGAGAAAGACAAGGGAGAGGAGAGCTGCGATGCAGAACGCACATCTACGGATGGGAACGCTGAGTTTCGTGAAGCAGGTTCGTGACACTGTGACCGATGTCTCGGTGCATCTGAACCAACTTGTTGCCGAGCGGCCCGAGCGCCACGGGCAGGCCGCATCGTTGCATCTGGTCTAGGTGTTCGGAGGCGACGTTGAGATCGGCGCGGTGACGGCAGCCGCGCAGGAAGGGCTGCACTTTCAGGTGAAAGCGCCCGGCGTCGCGCTGCTGGGAACCATGGGAGAAGATCCGGTTCTCTACCGAGCTTCCGTTCAGGTCCCACGGCGGAAGCGGCCGGTGCGGCATTTGATTCTTATATCGAAGGCCATGTTTGAGACAACCTTCGGCGCCAACGCCGAAGTGCGGCGAACCGTGCTCTACGACGATGCACCGGAGTTCGTGCTGCACCGGCTTGCCGTGCGTTTTGGATTGCCGGTGCTGCCGGAATGGGCGGAGTGGTTTCGCGCCGAATTGAGCCGCCGTGGAATGGTGGAAGAACTGGTGGGACTCGATTGCTCTCCAATCGCCGTCAAAGGAACCAAACTGCGAATGTTGCGCATCCTGAGCGCCGGCCTTCGCAGGAAATCGATCACGATCCCGGAGATCAGTCCACCAACTGGAGACTTTTTACATGAACTACCCGAACACGATTTCAGAATACCTGCGAGCCAATGCCGTCGAGTTGAGTGATAAGGTGATGGCGCAGTTTCCGCCGCTCTACTCACCGGACGATCCAATCTGGCCGGAGATCGGTCAACTCAAGAGAAAACCCTTTCCCGCACAAACGCTCGCGGTGATGGGGACGGTGAAGAGACTCGATGAAGCGCGCGCCGCCGCCATCGTTGCCGAATGCGGGACTGGGAAAAGCCTCATTGGTTTTGCAAGCCTTTGGACGCACGCTCGCGGACGCAAGTTCACCTCCCTGGTCATGGTGCCTCCGTCCCTCATCGATTCTGTTTAGTGATGAGTGTCCACTATGTCTGTATGAGTAGCGTTTTGTTTTGGATGGATCCGATTTTATCGTTCGGGGTGTCCACTACGAGAGTGTCTACTTTCCTCCCGGTCGAATAGGTCGTCGCCGACTCTGTCAATGGCATCACGAGCCGGCGATGCTGAACCTCAGTTCTACAAGGGTCTTTGAATCCCATCTTACGAAAGGATATTTCATGTCGGTTCCAAACTCGATCCACGATTATCTCCGTACGTTTGCTGACGAATTGGGCGAGCGAATCCTGCAAAGCTTTCCCGCGCTGCACAGCGCACACGATCCAGTATCGCCTCGGCTTGCCACTTTGCTTCGAAAGCCGTTTCCAGCCCAAGCGGTCGCTGCGATGGGCATCGCGAAAAAGTGGGAGAAGGACCGCAGTGCGGCCGTTATCGCGGAATGTGGCACAGGGAAAACTTTGATAGCGCTCGCCGCCGTGCACGTTCATAGTGATGGACGGCCATTCACCGCGATCGCCATGGCGCCGGGCCATATCACGCTGAAGTGGTGCAAGGAGGCGCTCGAAACGATTCCCCGGCTGAGAGTGTTTCTGATTGACGGTCTGCGGGATAACGTCCGGGACAGCCGCACGCCTTGCGGTGTCAACGAAGTGAAACTCCGCCGCGGGCAGATCGTCCGCGAGGGGCTGCACACCACACTCACCGATCTCCGCTTGCGGAAGAATCACCAGAGCGCTCGTGCGCGCTGGCATCAAGAAATCTGCCCAGGACCGGCGCTGTTCGTGGTCGGGCGAGATAAAGGGAAGCTGTCGCACTTTTGGCGGCACGCATACCAAGTGGCTCGCTCCGGACGCTACTTGGGCAGCGTGGTGAACCCGGACACAGGCACGCGTGTCGATGTAGGTGAACGCTGGCTCACCACCGCCGATTTCCGAAAGGCGCGGCTCAGCGAAGTGATTGGCGGCGCCAGTGAGCGGGAAGAAGGAGACGATCTGAAACCGAGGCTCCCGATTTATAGCCCACTCTGGCAAGCCGATGGCAAGAGAATCCGCCGCGTCGCCCCGCTGGATTTCATTGGACGTTATATGGACCAGTGGTTCGACTATGCCATATGCGATGAAGCACACCAGTTAGCCAACGATACGGCACAGGGCAACGGATTGGGAACGCTTGCGGCCTGCGCGGATCGCACTGTCATTCTTACCGGCACCTTGCTGGGTGGCTACGCCAGCGATGTCTATAATCTACTTTTTCGGTTGGAGGCTGGCAAGATGGTCGCCCACGGGTACGAGTGGGGTGAAACCGGTCTGCGGTCATTCGCCGAAACATATGGCGTCCTGGAAAAGGTCACCACCATTGAGCCGGCTGACAACAGTTGCTCGAAGGCGCGCGTCACCAAGCGGATCAAACGCAGGCCGGGCGCCTCGCCGTTGCTGTTTAGCGAGTTTCTGATGAGTCTTGCGGCCTTTGTTTCATTGGAGGATATTTCGGCCGAACTGCCGTCATACACCGAACACGTCATCGGTGTTCCCATGGACGCACCGCTTCAGGCTGCTTACCGGGCGCTGGAGGAGCAGATCAAGAATGCCCTCAAACAGCACCACTTTAACCATTCGGTAGTCAGTGTTGGGTTGAATGCTCTGCTTCTTTACCCGGATCACGCCTGGAACATCGGGGATCTTTATGGCTACGAGTATGACCCCGAAACACAGCATAAGGAACGATTCCTGATCGCCCAGCCCGAGGATTTGGATCAGGAGTTCGTGTATGCCAAAGAAAGGCGCCTGGTTGAGATCGTAAAGGCTGAACTGCAACTGGGTCGCCGTTGCTGCCACGTGTACGCCGTTTACACCCGGAAGCGCGATGTGACGCGGCGGCTGGAGAGGATTCTGACTCGAGAAGGGATCCGCGTAGCGGTGCTGACGTCCGATGTGCCCCCCGAAAAGCGGGAGGCGTGGTTTGCACAGAAGGTGCAAGCTGGAGTTCAAGTCACGATCAGCCATCCCAAAATTATCGAGACGGGGATCGATCTTCTGAGCCACTCCAGCCTGATCTTTTTTGAATCGGGTTATTCGTTGCACACGCTCCGCCAAGCCAGCAGGCGATCATGGAGGATTGGGCAACGGCTCCCGGTTCGCGTCTTCTACCTGCATTATGAGGAGACCATGCAATCGCGTTGTCTGCGTTTGATGGGGAAGAAACTGCTGGTTTCGCTCGCCATGGAGGGTAAGTTCAGCCGGGAAGGGCTGCAATCGCTCGATGAAGATGACGACATGCTGACTGCGATGGCGCGTGAACTCGTCACAGAAAACGGCGTCGGCGAGTCCGCCGCCGCAGTCTGGCGGCAGATTCAAGCAGAGCATTGCAGCATCCTCGCGCCCGTGGCATTGTCATCCGAACCGGCGGAGGTGATCGAGGATGTACCACCACCAACACCGTTGGTTGTTCCGGCCCTGACTATCCCCGGCCTTGTCAACGCTCTGAAGTTTGGATCGCGGCCACCATCTGCGCGCCCTCAGCGGCGGAGAGAGGCACTGCCTGCCGATCTTCAGTTCTCGCTCTTCTGAAAACGATACGGTGCTGCCCATCCTCGGGCACTTGCCGCCGCGCCAAGTTCAAACATCAACCAAGGATGGCGGTGAGTGTAGACCGGGGTGTAGCGTTTGGATGAGCATTCCGCCCTTCGGGCGGGGATTTTCAAGGCATAAGGGTCTACCGATCCGATGGGTGTTTTGCAGAGCGCAGAGGCCCACGCCTCTGCGCTCCGGTCATCGTCTCGATGAGCCCGCCAGGCTATCCCTCGGCAATGGTTGCATCCCTGCAGAGCCCGCTTCCGTTTCACCCGGCAATGTCATTATAAACTCCGGCCGCCTCTCTCGCGCTTGGAATCGGCAAGTTCAGAGCAGTGGGCGCGAGAAGCGCAACCATGATGCGAACGGATTGCCAGCGCGCACGATAGAGCGTAGTCACACCGGCGGACGACCACTAACTGGTTTCAGATAAGCTAAGGCCGCCGGGTATTGCCAGGCTCTTCAAGCCGGAATCCGACCTGCCGCAGTTGTGAGCGCGGCGGCGCCACAATGGCGGCAGCCAATGCTTTTCGGTCACCAACGAATACCACTTGGTCAACCGCGCGAGTTAAGGCCGTGTAGACGAGGGTACGGTCCAGTAGCCGGCTTTGTACTACCGGAATAATCACCCGCCTAAACTGGCTTCCCTGCGCCTTGTGAACGGTAATCGCATGGGCGAGTTCAATCCGGTCGAGCGAGTCTTCCGCAAACCTGTGCAAGACGCCGTCGAATTCGCACTCGATCGAGTGCCGGGATGTCCCTCCTTCGGAGAGTATCGGAACGATCCCGCGGATGCGTCCCAGACTGCCATTGAACAGATCCCGATCATAGTCGTTCACCAGGTGGATCACAGGCTCCGTTTCGGCGAAGCCCCATCCGGGAAGGGACGGATTATCGGCGGCGACGAGTTTGTGGATGGCGGAGTTGATCGTCTCCGTACCAGCCTCTCCGCGTTTCGTGACTCCCAGGACTTGCACTTCGCCGCAAACCGTAAGAGATTTGACGACATCGATCACTGTCCGGCTTATGTGCCGGCTTGCCACCTCTATCAACGCTACTCCGTGTGCGGGGCCCTCGAAGGAGGCAAACGTGGGTGTCCGCCCATGACGGATCTCGCTCGCGATCGCCGGAATCCCACTACCCGCAGCTTGGCGGTGTACCTGCGTGAGTTCCTGCTGGGGTACCCAGCGGCTACTCGCCACGACATGAAAGATCAGGCCCGGCCCGATGGGCGGAAGCTGAAAAGGATCGCCCACCAGCAACAGCCGTACACGCTCGGGTAGCGCCCGCATCAACCGGTAAACAAGAATGACGTCCAGCATCGACGCTTCATCGATCACGACAAGATCGTCGCCGCCAAGCGTGAGCCTCCCTTGTTTGATCCGATTGAGGACGGCAGTGATGGTAAAAGCATCCCGTCCGGTGGCCTCGCGTATTCGCTGTGCTGCGCGGCCGGCAAGTGCCATCTGAATGACGCGTCCGCCCCTGGCTTCCACCGCGGCGCATACGGCCTTCAGCACAGTGGTCTTGCCGACTCCGGCGCCGCCCTGTACCAGGCTGAGTGGATGCTGCACCGCCATCTGCACCGCGGAACGCTGTTCCCGATTCAGGCTGATGTTATTCGTCCGCTCAAACGAGACAATGTTGTCCTCAACGCACGAACCGTTTTCGCGTGGAGCGTCCGGCCGCGCAGACGATTCTATGAGAGTTTGGAATCGCATGGAAAGAAACCTTTCCATTACGGCACAGCCGAAGGCCTGATAGCCGTCGATCTCATTGCCAACGATTGTCCCCTCCGTCACGGCGATTTCGATCGCCCTCCGTGCGACTGCCGGATCGCGATGGCCGAGGAGCGCCAGGACGCCGGCGTGAAGCGTCACGCTATCGATCCGAGTGTCCTTTTCGGAGTGCAATCGGGCATAGATCACCGATTCCACCGCGGCTGCCAGACGGTGCTGGTCATCCCAGCGCACACCCAACAAATTGGCAATCCTGTCTACCGTTGGCCAACCGGCTAGAAAGAGGAGACGGTAAGGATTTTCCCGCAGCTTCTCCAGCGTGCGGTCCGGCCAGTAGCGCAGCACTTTGGAGGCCAGCCGGACATCGGCGCCGTGGGCATCGAGGAACGCTACTACGCCGGCTTCCTTCTCGTTCTCGTGCCATCGCGCGATCAGAGCGCCAGCACATTCGCCGCCCAAAACCTGGCTCAGTTGTTCGACGTTTCCCTGATCCAGCAACGTCACTAGCCCGTCACCGAATGTCTTCGAAAGCCGCGCCACTTTCGCCGCGCCTATGCCGATGCCTCGGAACGCCGGATGATTAGCGAGGTAGTGAGCCACAACCCGGCCATCTGGTTTCACGAGGCAGGCTCTTTCAACGTGCAACTGATCGCCGAACTGAGGATGCCGCACGAAGGTTCCGTGTATTCGCCACGTCTCTCCAGGATGAGGAGGGCGACAGATATGAGCTTGATCGGCGACAGCGCGCACTCGGTTGCCGGATTGGTCTTTTCCAAAGAAAACCGCCCCGCCTCGAGGGCCGGGAAAAACCGAGGCAACCAGTATGGTGAGTTCTGCGGTCAAGGGCGATACCTTCCGATGTCCATGACCTCTTCGATCAGTTCGTATTGCCGCAGGCGTTCTTGAAGGCCCCGGTTCTGCTGACGTAACCCTTCGACTTCCGCCGAGAGGGTGGCCACCTTTTCCTCGAGCCTTTGGATGTGCCTGTCCTGGACGTCTGCCTTGTGAAGTGCGCTTCTCTCTTTTTGGCTTTCGTGCAACTTCGCGAATCCTTGGATGCGCTGTTCGACCAGCGAGCGGGCCTTTTCGTTGGTGTAGAAAACCTGCCGTCCGAATCCGCAATGGCGGGCGATCTCGCTGTAGTTTGGACCACCATCGGGATTCAGTGGGACGAGTTCGCCTGTCCGGTCGAGCCTGTCCAGATACTCGGCCACGCTCGCGACGTTTTCCGCGCCTCGTTGCTGGCCGTTCTTCTTCGCCGCCGGGATCTGGTCGCGATCACTTATCTCGTCCACGGGCTTTCCCTCCTTTTGTGAGAGCAAGCGTCTTGCGCTGCGGCTGCTGAATCGGCGCGAAGAGTTTGTCGGCATCCTTGCCAAGAAGTCGTGCGTTGTATTCGACGGTCACCCATCGCTCTAGCCAGCCATCGAGTTTGCCGCGCAGATCTTTGTTCTCCGTTTCAAGGGCCTGGATGCGTTCCTCCAGCGGGCGCCGTAATACGGCGGCTTCTACTTCAGTGGTGAAGTTCTTGCGTTGCAGTTCGGCGTATTCGGTGATTACGGCCTGGAGATCATTGTTATAGAGTGCCTGTCGCGTCACCTTGAGCCGCTGGGCGAGCCTCAGAATGTTAATGCGGTCCGTTTTGGGGGACAGCTTTACCATCCGTGCGAGTTCCGCATGCGCGGCATTGACCAGCGTCTCCCCACGCAACGGTCTTGCCCGGTGGTGTGCGCGATCGATTCGATTGCTTTTGGGACTGGACTTTTTCATCTTCATCACCTGATGGCTCTGCCGCGATTGTTCCCATTGGGGAATACTGCCTGCGTGGCTTTCTCCTTCAGCGAGCCCTGTTCGTCGAAGGCCAAGGCGGTGTCGATTCCGTTCAGCATCCGCCGGTTGAAATCGACCCAGTTACTTGCACCCTCGCTCTGTTCGCCAAACGCTGTTTCGGCTTTCTGCAGTTCCAACACTGTAAACGTACGCAACTGGATCAAGTTCTGTCTTTCCTCCTGGTCGCCCCGTGTTCTCAGGTAATCCGCGCAACCAGCAAGGCAGTTGAGGTGGTACAGGCAAGGCGTCAGGGCGAAGTCATGTGTGCAGACCCCGTAGGGTGTGAAGTGTGCAACGCTGACGAAGCTCTGGAGAAACTCTTCTTTGCGGACTGGTTCCTGAATGGCCTCATACGCGCTCGCGGTTGGGCCGCTCAGGTCCCCTGCCTTTAGCATGTCCTGGGCCCAGGCCACCCGCTGTTCGACTGTGCCGTGCTTGTATGCTTCGTTTTGACGGATGTCCCTCCTGCCCATCCAACGAGCCAGTTCCACGTCCGATAGACCGCCCTGGTCGGCGAGCGTGTTGACCCAATGGCGGAACGCGTGAGTCCTGATCTTCATGTGCCCATCCGGTGCGGTGATGCCGTGACGAAGGAATAGAGAACCGTGCGAGTCACCTGCGGAACCTAAGGCGCGGCTGATCTGCTGGTTGGTAACCAGTTCGGGAAGAAACGGGAATGTGGCTGGCCTGGGAGCGAACTGGTTCTGAAAGCCGACACAAAGCGACTCCGACAACATTTGAATATTGCCGCCCGCAGTGTGCAGCACTTCAAGTGGTCTGCGGAGCTTCAGTAAGGCCGTTTCGATGTCCCCAACGCGGTAAAGCTCGGCAGGTGTGCGGCCCTTTCCGGACTTGATACGCTTGACCGCCTGCACATTGAGATTCTCTTTCAAGAACCGCCACAGAGAACTTCTGCGGCGAAGGTTCAAAATGTCTCTTAACTCCAGAATGGAAAGCAGCCGATCCGGGCTAAAGCCACCGGGAAGCGGTACCCGCTCCGGATGCCTCTCCAGCAAGGCTGCGGCTTCGCGCGCCTTCTGGCACAGGCGCGTCAGATCGTCGACCGCCCGTTTCGCCAGCGGCACGGAACAATCGGGCAGCCACTTCACGACCGGGTCGCCACCTTTCTCCGGCCAGTACCGCAATCCGCACCGCTTCACGGGCTCTCCAGTCCCGGCAATGGTTGTTGGCCTTCCCTGTTTATCGAGCGCCGGCGCCTCGACCCAGCAATCTCGCGGCAGCGTCAGCGCCTCCCCCACCCGGAATCCACCAACCACCAACAGATCAATGATGCGTAATAGCACTTGCTCGTCTTCATCCAAGGGCTGGCTGGAGATTGCCGCAAGCGCCTCGAAAGCGTCGGGGCAAGGCATTTTCTTCATTCCCACTTCCTGGGAAGCCGGGTCGAGGCCATCTCCGCAGAAGGGGCGTGGCATCGGATTCTTGAAGTGAATCCTAACGCGTGTCAGGTGGTGTGTATTCAGAAACACCGCAATCTCGGCAAGTGTATGTCCGATCCCATACGCCGATCCCTCGGCGCACTCTCTCCGCGCATCCTCCAGGGCAACATGGAAATGCCTGCGGGTAAGTCCGGTGGGATCGGAGAGCCGTGATCGATGGAGCGGTTCATACAAGAACCGTAACGCCAAGATCATCATTTGTTGCGAAGGCGAGCCGACGCCACGCTGGCTGGCTCTCATGCGGACGATCGACTTCGCAAAGTCGTCGTAGGGCGGAGCAAACGGGACAGCCGAATCTGTCTGCTTCTTCTTGCGCCGCGTGAAAAGTACATCGCGGGAACTGCGATCGTGAGCGCGCCTGGTTCTGTCGTATTGCAGAATCTTCCATCGCTGGGAGTCCCACGTGATATCGGGGTAGGTACTCAACGCTTTGGCGCCCTGAATGACTTCGTCGAGCCGCCGCTGTTCAGGGGTTTGGTTGATGTTGCGCATCGATTCCTTCCCGGCAGTCGCCGATCCGCACCAGAACTGCCTGTATCCCTCCCATCACTTCCTCGAGCTGATGAGGAATCCGGTCGCTGGGATTCCCGCTGCGCTGCTGGAGGGCCTCCACATGTCTCTGTAATTCCTCCAGCATCTGCTGGTGAGGCCCATCGATCCAGGCGACGAACTTCGGGCATACATAGCAGGAGAGCGGCGGAAAGAGATGGCAGAGATAGCCAGCCCCACAAGATCCAATCCCTCCCAGGTTCTTCAAGGTGGGAGTGGATCCTGGAATAATATTTTCAGGAGATGCCGCTGTCCGCGGCGCCACTCGTCCCAGAAAACGATGGATGATGCTCGTGAACTGCTGGTTGTCTCCGAGCGCCAGATTCAACCGGGCTGCCATGTGGCTCGTCGATTTGACGTAATATATCGAACTGGTCCGGTTTGAATGATCGAGCAACTCTGCGATCAGTTTTGCCGGAGTCCCCTGTTCAGAGTGCCTTGTGCCGAAGGTGTGCCTGAGCCGTAATGGCGAAAGGTGAAGGAGCTTGCCGGTGCGAGGCGAGATGATGTTCGCCGCTATCGTGTAATGCTCAATGTGGTAGCGGAACGAATCCGAGGAGAAATGGAGCTCGTACTGCGCCTTCAGCGGCTTCGGCACTTGTCGCAGATTCAGATTCTTGGTTGTACAGAGCAATGGCATCCGCGAGCCCCGATCTCCATGTTGCCGGTGATTGTTGGCCACGAGTTCCTCGATCAGCAGACCAAGTTCCGGCGAGATTCGCCGCCGTTTCCTCTCATAGCCGTTCACCGTCCGCTGCTTCAAACGTGGAACATCGAGGGAATAGAAGGACTCGCCCGCGGGCGCCCGGTAAACTTGAAAGCCCTGTTCTTCGAGGAGCACGAGTTGCGAAGGGCGAGCGCCGGTTTCGAGGACCAGCATCACGCAGACCCGCTCGATCAGTTCGCCGACACCGGCTTTAACCGCCTGCCGGAGCAGCCAGTGCTCTTGTTCATCCAGCGGACCTTTCCCGGGATCACGGGTCATGACGGCCACCCCGGCCTTCAGAAACGGCAACTTCATTTGGCTCAGTTGGACCACAACCTCTTCGTGAAATCCAGGAACCTCTTGGTCCGCACACCAGCGGTACCAGTGCCGCACCGAGGAGAACTGCCCGGCCGACCCCAGCAAGCGCATTTTTGCCACTGCCGCTTCCAGGAGCGGATACGTAATGTCGTGCAATGAATTTATCGGCGGGGCAACAGCGAGAAAATGCCTGAACTCGCAGAAGCCTCGTGATGCGGTTAATGGAGCCAGTGATTCGATCAAGTGCGCCACCCACGCCTTCGCGGTGTTCTTGATATCCGGAGCCGTGTCGATTGTGTCCCAGTTGAGCAGATGGGCCCGCGCGACGTCGTTCACGCGCCAGTGCTCACCGTTAGTGCTTACGGGCAGCCCATTACGGTCGATCACAGTCCCGGGATTCCGCCATACGTATTGCCTCTTCGCCGGATCCTCTCGCTTGCTGGACGATGCGTGAATTGAAGCTGGCATATCCTCTCAACTCCGATAGAGTTCGGCTTGGTACTTTTCGGCCAACACCATCGCCTCGGCCTCTATCAGGCGCCTCGTGTAAATCTCAGGCATGCTGGAGTTCTCCGACCACCCGTTTAAATACGTCTGCACCTTGTTGCGCCGGTCGTCGCTCCACCCCAACTCCACTGCTTTATCCATCAGTCTGTTGTTGAAGGTGTGCCGTAGAATGTGAGGATGCAACTTTCCCTGAAGGTCCGGGAAACATCGTTTCACCAGCAGGCTGAAGATGCCGTTTACGCCCGCTGCATCGAGTGGGGCTCCTCCGCGATGACTTGTGAACAAATATGGATGGCGCCCCGGCTTTCGATATTTCTGTGCGTAGCGCCAGAGATCCACGGCGAGCGGTTTGGGTAATGGAATTTCACGCTCACGCGTCTTCACTTGTGGTTCATTACGGCGGCCATCCTCCTTGTCATCCGGCGACCGCTCTACCGTAAGCGTATTCTTCGGGCCGAAAGGCAGATGGCACAGTTTCAGCTTCAGTAGCTCGCCGCGGCGGAGCCCGGTCGCCAGCATCAGTTCAATGATGACGTGGTCGCGGAACTGCAGCGCCGGCTTGAAAGGGTTTCGCTCGGCCCCAGGCGTGACTGCGGCGCGAAGTTCCGCGAGCTCCGGATCGGTCAGCCCGTAACGCTTTCGCGGTGACCTCCCGCTGGTCTTGTTGCTCCGAAACGCACGTCGAATGCGCTCCCGTGCGGATTCCACCGTGTCTCTCACTTCACCGGCCGGCGTGGCCACGGGAATGAATTCGTATGCGGCCCAAGTCAGAAAGTCTTCGACAACTGCCAAGTACGAGTTGAACGTCGCTGGCAATAGGATGGAAGTTCTTTCTTCCTCCGATACCCCGATGGACCCAAAAACTCCTGAGGTACGCCGCGCCCGCAGGTAACGGCAGAAACCGGAAACTTCCGCGACGCTCGGAACCTGGCCGTGGCGGAGGCGATCCTCAGGATCGATTTTGGCGATCTGGCACCATTCATAAAACCACTTAAGCACGCGCACGCTGCGCAGGAGCGTGGCGGCCTGTTTCGTTTCCCTACACTCGTCGAGAATGTAACGGGTGGGCAGGACAACGGGTTGATACGTATCCCGGCAGAGCAGAATTGGGAACCGCTCGCCGGAACTGAACACTGCGAGATGGACCAGGAATTCCCTTGCGGCATCCATGATTATTACTGTCTATCATGAATCCGATACTCTGTCAATACGAAAATACTATAATGGACATTCTTACTTACAGAGCGATCCTCAAGTAGGAACACAGGAAAACCAAAGCTCTTGATCGGGCTCGGGGCCCTATAAACAGGGCACTTAATAGCACATCGGTAGACACTCAGCGATCACGAAACGTAACATCGATAAGACATCGAGAGAAGCCCTATTAACGCTTCCGGGAGTCCGCGTATTCGTGATCGATGGTGTACGCAACGGCGTAGGCTCCAACGGCTTCACCGGAGTGAACGAGGTGCGGCTGAGAAACGGGCGCATTGTTCGCGAGGGCATCAAGACGACGCTGAGCGAGATGCGCCTGGCCCGCAATCACCGCTCGGCCAGGGATCGTTGGGTGGATCAGGTGAACGCGCCCTCGGTACTGGTAATTTCTCGCGAGCGGGCGAAACTGGGGCATCGCTGGCGGCACGCTTTCAGAACACCTGCAAGCGGACCGTTTCTTGGCAACGTCGTCAACTCAGACACGGGGCGGCCTGTGATTTTGGGCGAAGACCAACTACGGCGCGGCGATTTCAAGAAAGTGAAGCTGGCCGAAACGGTCCATGCTGAGAACACCAAGGGAGGCAAATCCTTCTTCAGCCCTCTGTGGCAAGCCGATAACACTAAGATCCACCGGATGGCGCCCGTGGAATTTGTCGGGCGTTTTATGGGCGGGTTCTTCGACTACTTCATTGCAGACGAGGTGCATGAATTGAAGAGCGGCGAGACGGCGCAAGGCAACGCCTTGGGCACGCTGGCTTCGGCTTGTGGCCGCACCGTGGTTCTGACAGGGACGCTCCTCGGAGGTTATGCCGACGAGATTTTCCATCTCCTTTATAGACTGGACGCCCGGATGATGCA
>Ga0118677_10005943_pt1 | contig 21038 bp, 24 predicted proteins | sample AliMusrvi5mmetaG_FD_86154 | JGI IMG/M metagenome (GOLD analysis project Ga0118677, IMG submission 86154)
GAAGACGGCATACGAGATCATGCCTAGTCTTGGGCTCGGAGATGTGTATAAGAGACAGGTTTAATTTGTTCCAGTTCTTGAGACTTTTTAAGTCTTAATGCCATCTTTTGTACAAATTCCTTTTTTTCATCTTCCGTAGAAGATTTAAGAACTTCTTTAATTTGTTCTACAATTGTTTTCTGTTTCATATTTATTTATTTATTTATTATAAACGCTCGCCTTGCAGCTTGTGTTAGCTATTATATGAATGAAATATTGGAAAGTCCAAATTATTTTTACATTCGGTGAAAAAAAATATTATGGGAAAAGTTAAAGCATTTAGAAGTGAAGACAGTAAGCCATATATATCGTTAGAAGACTTTATTTTAGAGCTTAAAGAGTTTGAAAAAGAGTTTGAGGGAGTTGATGATATTAAAAAAATGTCACGTAGATTCAAGCTGCGCTCCGAGTAATTTTAGGAGTGATATGGTGAATATCAATAAATAAACCTATCCCAATAAAAGTTATTGGGTGGCTGTACCAAAATACTCAGTTCATTCGTACTCTTTAAACAACTTAATAACTGTTGCTTATGAATACAAATAGACTAATCTTCACAATTTGAAATTGAATTCAACTGTATTAATTTATCGAATCTTTGTCTTTGCTGATCTGTCATACCTTTTCGCTTCATAAACTCTGGATAATTCCTTTCAATTTCTTTTTGTACATATCGATATGACAAATCGTAGAAATTCTTTCCTCCTTGATTTTTTATATACAAGTCAATTCCGGATTCAACTAGTTTTTTAATTACATCTAAATACTTTGTATTCTTGACTGCATTAATTAAATATGAATTAGAATTATGATCGATTCTATTTATATTTATTGTTCTTGGAATGACAATTTCAAATAGTGATAAATCTATTTCTTCATTTGAGATCATTTTATGTAATAATGTTGAAGAATTATCCTTTCCACCTTCTAAATCTAAATTGGTAATTCCCGCCAAATATTTAATTATATCACTATCCTTTCTATAATAAAGTCTGACAATTGCTGTATCACCTCCATTATCAAGGATGTTTACATCAGTTCCATTATCCACTAAATATTTTGCTATTTCAAAACTTCTGCAAGTAAACAACGCAGTTTCTCCATAGTTATCAATTTTATTTACATCAGCATTGAATTGAATGCATTGTTTAACAAGCTTAAAATCATCTTGCTCAACTGCAAGATGTAATAAGGATCTTCCATACCCCCAGTCAGCATTAACAAACTGCTTAATTGCTGTATTGTTTACTTTTTTTTCATTCTTTTTAATTTCTTCCATTTTGATTAATTTTTTTCTTCTTCTATAATCGTTTGATCAAGAAGTTTTAAAAATATTTCCGTTGCGATAATAAAAACCATCATGTGACCCAATGGGTCTAAACTATTGATCGTAAAACCCACCCAGCTCAAACACTAAATTTCGTATATTGCATGAGAGAACTTGGACACAAAAGATTTTTGTGCCAACTAAAATCATGCTGATACTTGGGTTGAAATTGTATTCGTGTTTAAGGAGCATTTAAGAATGGCACTGAATCAATTACTGTTGGTTACCTGCTATTTTCTCTGTGCAATTGATGCAAGGAACATGTATAAGAAATCAGGATCACAAGTGTGTTGAAAGATAAAGGAAAAGGTAGGATATTAAAATTGTCAATACTGGCAAAAATGATGGCAATTTGATTCCTAATTTATGTGATCATTCATTATTTCTATATTGGTAGGGGGAAAGTACATGAAGGTATATAATACCCCCCCACGGATATACACTGAATTGTACCCTTTTAAATAGCATTTATGCTTTCATATCTCTTTAAATCAATTGGTTCGATTTCCAATTCATTCTCGCAATCAATAAACAAATCTGGATCAGATATTATTAAGTTTGAAATGAGTGAGCCGGACGGACTACAATCCTATGGGTTTTGTTCTGCCTGTAATCTTCTTATTTTACTTGTTCTTTAACTTGTGCAACAAATTCTTTAGCTGGTTTAAAAGAAGGAATGACATGGGCCGGAATAATAACTGTAGTATTTTTAGTAATATTCCGTGCAGTTTTTTCTGCTCTTTTTTTTACGATAAAACTTCCAAAACCTCTAAAATACACGTTACTTCCCTTGGTTAAAGAATCTTTCACTGTTTCCATAAAAGCTTCAACTGCTTTTTCTACGGTCAATTTCTCAATTCCTGTGTTTTGGCTAATTTCCTTAACGATATCTGCTTTTTTCATCTCTTTAAATATTTAATTATCAATAATTTATATCTCTGAAACAATTGATGCGTAAATATAAAATTATTTATTCATAAAGCTAATTGAATTCCATTATTCCTCATTTCCGATTGCTATTTTTATCGTTTCTTCCATCAAAGCTTTTTTCGTCTTTAATCCAAGATTTTTAAGCTTGGTTGCCTGGAGTACAAGGTTATCACTTCCTGTACTTAATTGCTTGTATGAATCAGTATAGGCATCTCTTGCTCTGTCTATATGTTTTCCTACATCTTCCAGGTTGGTTACAAATCCCACAAATTTATCGTACAACTTAGCGCCTCTGTCTGCGATGTCCTGAGCATTTCTATTTTGATATTCTCTTTTCCATAAATCAACAATCAATTTCAGAGATATGATCAGATTGGTTGGATTTATCAACAAGATCCGCTTATCGTAAGCAAAATTCCATAGTTCCGGATCACCTTGCTGGGCGGCAATGTAAGCTGGTTCACTTGGAATAAACATCATCACAAAGTCCAGCGTTTTGTTATAGTCATCATAACCTCTGGAATTGAGGGTAATGATGTGCTTTTTAACTGCACTTACATGTGCCGCTAATTCAATTTTCTGTATTTCAATATCATCTGCATTAAGATATCTTGTAAATGCATTCAGGGAAACTTTGGAGTCAATAATCACGCTCCTGTTATCCGGATATTTGATAACCACATCCGGACGCATTTTTTTGTTTTCTGAATCCGATCTTAATGCATTGCCCTCCAGATCGGTCAATTGATATTCCATAAAATATTCTTCATCTTTTCTTAATCCTGATTTTTGCAGAATGCTTTCCAGAATCATTTCACCCCATCTTCCCTGTGTTTTGGACTCACCTTTTAATGCATTAGTCAGGTTGCGGGCTTCAGTACTTATCACCTGGTTGAGTTGTGCTAATTCTTTTACCTTTTCACCTAAGGAGAATCTTTCTTTCGATTCTTTATTGTATACCTCATTCACTGTTTTCTTAAATTCTGTAATGTTTTCACCTAAAGGACCCAAAAGATCCTTCATGTTCCTTTTGTTTAACTCAGTGAATTTCTCGGTTTTGGTTTCCAGTATTTTATTGGCAATGTTCTCGAACTCAGTATTAAACTTTTCACCCAATTTTTCAATTTCTTTTTTCTGTGTTTCAAGTTTTTCGTTCAACGCCTCATTATTGGCTTTTGCTGTAGCCAATTGTTGATTACAGGTACTAAATTCAGTTTTTGAATTTATGACATCTGCCTTAAGTGTCTCGATTTCCTTATTTTTATCAATGATAGTCTGGCTTGCTGCCTGTAAATTTGCTGTTACAGTTGAAAATTGATTATTTAAAGCAGTAAGTTCAGTCGTCAATTCCTTAAAGCTCTGATTTAGGGCATCCTTTTCATTTTGCTTTACAGTCAAATTCTCATTTGATGTTTGCAGTTGTGAAGTGGCAGTGGCACTGTAAGCCACATATTCCTTTTCAAGTTCATTCAGCTTTAGCTGAGCATTTTCTTTTTCAGTTTGAATTGAGGCATTTAACTTTGTTTTCGCCAGTAACCAACCAATTAAAACACCCACGGTAATCCCGATTGCTACAAATAATATTTCCATAGTATTGAAATTTAATATTTTAGAATGCCTTTTTAAATTTTGTCGTAACCAATTCAATTACGAATGTCATCAATATCTTGATCAAGTGTCCGTTTCGATATTTCAAATTCTTGCGAATGTAGCATATCAAGAATTTCGGATAATATTGTCAATACTGGCAAAAATACGGGTAATTTAAATAATAATTTAAGGGAATATCCATTAATTTATTCCATGTTAAAATGAGACTAATATAATCGCACCAGATCAATTCCGGTGGGTTTCCTGCCATTTTCTTTGTTTTATTTACATAATGTATGATCAAAAATAATAACCTCTTAAAACCCACCAAACATACAAACACTCATTTTAAGATGTTGCAAAAAAACGTGGCCACAAAATTGTTATCAAGGATTTTGTGGCCACATTTTCATTTATTAGTCAAAAAAATCAACTCAAAAAAACTGATTTCTAATGATTATTTTGACTTTTTTATTGAAATAAAGGATATTTTCAGAATCTTTCCTCTCAATTTTAATCCTTTTTTTGATTCCTAAAATGTTTTTTTGATTCCGGTCAGATCAGTCAAAAACTTCATCTTGTTTATCCTAGCCAACCGCAGTCAAACTGATGAAAGAGCTATGGGGAAGATCGATTATTTACAGGTTTAATGTTTTTAAAAAAAGCTGATGAATCATACGTGTTGAAATCGCAATAATCAAAAACAAGTTTTTCATTCTGAATAATCCAATTTTTTATTTGTTCCATTTTTTCTGGCGTTAAAAATTCTTTATTTATCTTCCCGGTAATTTTATATTCCGGAATTCGCATCATAACTAAATTTTCAGGATGTTTTTCATTGGGTTTGTTTGCAATAAAAATTCTTTTAAATTTTTGCCTCGTATTTGGTCCTATCCAAAGTGTAACATTATCAATTCCTGTCAGGTTTGAGGGAACTCTATCTACATAAAAACTTTCTGAAAAATAAAGGCAATATGTCCCCATTAGCCAGTTATTTAATTGGTTAAGGTAATCCAGACAATAAGCATATGCTTCATTTATTTGCCAGCCAATATTAAATTTCATTGTTAAATGATTCAATTAATGTAGTAATATAAAGATCAGAAATACTGGCAGACTTTTGAAAATAAAATTATTCAATTTTGCCTCAGATTTTTAATTGCCCACCTGTCGAGTTTATATACAACAACTGAACTATAACAATCCTGACGAAGTTTAGCCAGCAATGCTTGCTTAACTGGTCTTTCTTGTACTTTCAACCTCCTCATACATATCAAAGGTACAGTCATTCTTTTCAGCATGTTCGATTAATCTGATTTTTTGGTTCAGAACTGTCTGGTCTGATGTTGGTACACGTACATATAAAGCTATGTGTTTCATATTTAAAGATTCTGTTGGTTCTTGATATTACTAAACCACATATTAGCAAAAGCAACATGATCAGCTTGCATCTTTGGGCTGTACCCTTTTATTACACCATTTTCTATGATTATAGAATCCTGTTCCATGCCAATACTATCCTGTTTAAAATAGCTGGGTAGATATGAACCAACAGCTTTTAGGTTAATAAAACACATTTCAGGATCAGCCATCAGGTCACCATTTTGTTCATAGTAGTGTGCAACACTAAAGATTCGGTAATTGTCATTCTCAAAAATCTGTTCTACACTAACTGGCATGAATGAACCGCCAGTATTATCAATCTTGATATAACCTTCTTCCATCATTGAAACCATCTTGTTCATGGTCTGGGTTGATTGCTTATTCAATGTCTTCATTGTAATTAGTTTTAATAAATGCCTATTGTAATGGGCAAAGGTACAATTAAACTCAACATGCCTATTGTATTGGGCATTTTATTTATCTTTAGACCAATAAATATTTCATTATGAAACCAAAAGAAATTTCACCAGATCATCAGGTATTAATGATGGAGATTGGTAGAAGAATTAAGGAGTTGAGAAAAGCAAAACAATTAAGCTACATTGAACTTGCTAACTTGATTGGCATATCAAGGAATACGTACAATCAATTGGAATTGGGAATTATTAATTTCCAATTCGAGACACTTCTGGCTGTTTTGAAATATCATGGGATTAGTTTATCGGAATTCTTCAAGGAATTGTAATTCAGTAATACCTTTAAAGCAGTGAGATTGTAGTTATCGTTATATCAGCTTAAATTAATTCAAATCTGAATTGCAAGTTTTTTTTCTGACAAAAAAACTTTTGTTATAGAATATATCTATATTTACCCATGAACTATAGATAAATATTATCATATATGAACATAATATATTAATATATAATTTCATATTGATAGGGTTAAATTCGATAACTTTCCCTTGGAGCATCAGAAAGCCATCAAAAGTAGGGAACTCAATTAGTTTATATTCCGGATTGAAAAAAGTGCTGGCAACATTTAAGCCTAATGACCAGTGATGTAATGAGATATGTTTGATCCAGAACGAACAGTGGTACAGATAACGCTAACTATTTTGGGTAGGAACTAAACTGATTAAAAAATATTAGTTCAACTGTTTATCAATTCTTCACAAGAATATAATATTACAGATATAGAGGCGCTTTGCCCATCAACCACCAAAAGAACAGAGGACAGTTTCGGACGAAGTATGTAAGCAGAAGTCTGGCTCTCCACAGAACTAACTTCTTTGTCAAAATTAATCAAAGATTTTGTGACCACATTTTCTTATCCGCATAACTTCATTAAATACATTAATCCAGCGATAATTTCTGAAAAGAGCTGCACATTTGGCCTAACTGATTAATTAAATCAAACAATGGAAACAAATATAAACTCCTGCATCAAGGATTGGGATTTGTTTCACGAATTTAATGATACAAAAATAGTATTCGTTACTGAGATTGAATATCCTCGGTTTAAAAGGAGAATAACGAAAAAACAAAGGAGAATCGAGATAAAAATAATAAGAATGAGCGAGGTGATCTGAATTTTACGATTTTGCCAGTCATAAAAGTAAAGGAATAATCTTCCTATTCTTCAGAAGAAAAACTACCACCAGTGTTTTCCTGCAAGTCGGTTCATCTCCAGCTTAGTAAGCAACATGTTGTATTCGCATTGGATGCGGTTCAGTAATGCATCCTGGTAGTTGGTTTGCGCCGTAAGCAATTCGAGTGTGGTAATTACTCCATTTTTATAACGGTCATTAGCTAGTTGCAGCGCCATCTTTGCCTGTGAAATCAAAGCATCGGAGCCTGAAAGCCGGATCTGATTTTTCTTTAGATCGTCGATTGAATTCAGGATATCTTTGTTTAAACTCACACGCTCCGATTCGAGGGCGTGATTAGTGGCATCAAGATTAATCTGTGCCATTTTCTTCTGGATGTCCGGATGCGAACCTGAAACAATTGGAATGGTGATACCTGCCCCAACGAAGTAATTGAAACGTGTTTGGTTGATATCGGGTAAAAATCCATTTCTAAATCCTGACCCGGCCAGAAAATTCAAGGTAGGCCATTTCATTCTTTCGTTGGTAATAACTCCCCATTTGGCTGATTCAATTTTATCAAAAGCTGTTTTCAATTCGGGATTGTTATGGTTGGCCTGAGAGAAGATCGAATCAGAAGCCAGGTTTACCCAGTTGTCGTTGATCAGTGTATCGGAAACCGAATTTGTACCAGAATTTCCGGTAATCATGTTGATCAGGTTGTATTGTCTGTTTCGCTGATTTTGTAGTTCGGCATAATAGTTATCCAGGTTGGCCTGCTTTACTTTCAACGATACCAAATCGTAATTCAAAGCGTCGCCATTCTTTAGTTTTGTTTCAACCTGTTCAATGTTCGACTTGATCAGTTCCATTTGTTCTTTCTGAACTTTAATACTTTTATCCAGAAAAATAATCCCGTAATACAATTGTGCAACCTGGCAGGCCAACTGCATTTTGAAGACTTCAAGATTATCATTGGCTGAGGTCAGTTCACTTTTCGACTTGCTGATGCTGACGGGGGTCTTTAAATCAATTATCGGTTGAACAAGAGAAAACCCTGCATTATAATTGTCGGCGGGCAAGATGCTTATATCATGTACCTGTCCCGGTCCGATAGATATCGAAATCGGATCAGTCGGATACATGCGACGGTAGGAAACATCGCCGGTAACAACTGGCCAGTATGCTGCCTTACCAAGTTCCACCTTTACCTCACTTAATTTCACTTGATCATTCATTTCGGCTACTTTTGGGTATTGTACAAAAGCCTGTTCAACAAGTTTGTTTAGCTGAGCCGGAACTGACTGTTGCTGTGCATTTGCGTCAAGCAAAACCAAAACCAGTGAAATCAGGAAGGTCAATTTGATGATTTGATTATTCTTCATGTTACTTCAATTTTTTTAAGATTTAGTGGCCTGCTTCTTCTGCTATTTTCAATGCTTCGGAAGATTGTTTTTTCCTTCGGATCAGAAAAATCAAGGGAAAAGAAATTACAATAAACAAGGTGGCATAAAGAAATGCGTCCAGATAGCTTAGCAGATAGGCTTGTTTTGTCACCATCAGATCCATGACTTTATAAACCTGCTGTGGTGCATTCGCTGCAATCGCCACCTTCGATTGTATGCCCTGAAGCAAATTATTGTATCGCTCGGTAAATTGTTGTCCGCCTTCATAAATATTCCCAATCAAGTCGATTCGGTGAACGGCAACCCGGTGAGCAATGTAATTGTTAATGATGGCGATGCCAAACGATCCACCTAATTGCCTCATCATGTTATTTAAAGCCACACCCTGTGGAATATCTTTCGGCGATAATCCCTGAACAGCCATCTGGGTAAGTGGTACAAACAAAAAGGCCAGACCTGCCCCACGCATCATCAGGGGAATGGCAAATGTTCCGGAAGTGGCATTAATATCTGCTCTGGACATCAGTATTCCGAAAAGCATCAGGATAATAAACCCAATCATCACAAATATTTTTGGATCAGTACCTGCCTGCAGGCGTTTACCAATGAAAGGCATGAAAAACAGGGACAAAAAAGTGGCCGGCATTAATGTCAGACCTGTTTCTAGTGCGGTATAGCCAAGCACCCGTTGGAGTAACAACGGAAATACAAATACGGATGTGAAAAGAATAAAACCAACAATAAAGGTCAGCATGGTGGTGAGCGTCAAATTCCAGTCACGCATGATGCGTAAGTTTACAACCGGATGTTTTTGCTGAAGTTCCCACCAGATAAAGGTTAAAAGCCCAATAACCGCTAGGATGGTTAGCCAGATGATTGTCCGGGAATCATACCAGTCTTCGGATTCGCCCCTTTCCAAGACGTATTGAAGCGAACCAACACCAATGGTCAGGAGAAAAATTCCGTTCCAGTCAATGGGAGGTTTAGTCGGTATATAACTTCCGTCGTCAATAAATTTATAAGTTAAAAGGCTGGCAACGATTCCAAATGGAACATTAATAAAGAAAATAAGTGGCCAGGAGTAAGAATCAATAATCAATCCACCAATAGTTGGACCAATAGTTGGACCAACAACAACACCCATCCCGAAAAGAGCCGCAGCCAATCCACGCTGTTTGCCTGGAAAAATGTCGAACAGAATGGATTGCGAAGTGGAAAGCAGTCCGCCACCTCCTAAGCCCTGAATAAATCTCCAGAACACAATCTCCCACAAGGAAGTTGATAATCCACACATTACCGAAGCAACTGTAAAGACGATGATGGAACCAAGGTAATACCGTTGCCTTCCGAAAAATGCAGCCAGAAATCCAGTCATCGGGATGATAATCACATTGGCAATTGCATATGAAGTAATGATCCAGGCAATATCTTCAATCGAACAGCCTAGGTTTCCAGCCATTTGGCTCAATGCCACATTCACGATCGAAGTGTCAATCAGTTCCATTATCGCAGCCGAAATGGTTGTAATGGCGATGATGACTTTCGCTATTTTTGTGAGCTGTCCCATTGTTTATTTGGAGATTCGAGCAGAAACCACAACACTCATCCCCGCACGCAAAATATCTTTGTATTTTTCAGGTTCAAAAATTTCGATTTTTATTGGAATACGTTGTGTGACTTTGACAAAGTTGCCGGTTGCATTGTCTGGAGGAAGAAGGGAAAATCTGGCGCCTGTGGCATCCGAAACTGAACTTACTTTTCCTTTCAAAACCAGATCCGGATAACTGTCGACACTTATTTCAACATCTTTCCCAAGTGGAATATTTTTTAACTGATTTTCCTTGAAATTAGCTACCACCCAGAAACTTTCGTCGTTCACGATAGTGAAAAGTGGCGTACCTGCCTGAACAAACTGTCCTTCATCGATATTTCGTTTACCCAGTTTTCCATTTGAAGTTGCTTTTACTTTGCAATATGAAATCTTAAGGCGTTGCTGTTCGATCCGGGATTTTCTGACATCCATCATGGCCTCCGCTTTTTTTACCTGCGATTGAAGAATTACCATTCGCGTTTCGGCAACTTTTACATCAGATTGAGAGTTTTCAACTTGTTTCGCTGCGATATCCAAACCTGATTTGCTGTCGTCAAACTGTCGTTTGGTAATGGCGTTTGATCCATATAAACTTTCATCGCGTTCAAAATCAATCTTTGCTTTTTCAGATTTCAGCTTACTTAATGCCAGGCTTCCCCTGGCTGAAGTCAAAGAAGCCTGAGCATTATTCATCGACGCTTTGGCATTGTCGACATCAGTCAGACCCTGTTCATTATCAGCCAGCATTTCATCCAGTTGCAGTTGCAGGTCAGTCGAATCGATTACCATCAATAATTGTCCTTTTGTCACCTGGGTATAGTCTTCAACATACAATTGATTTACATACCCTGAAACTCTGGAAAGAATCGGTACCAGTCGCATTTCGATCTGGGCATTGTCAGTTTCTTCGTGTGTGAAGCTATGCCATACTTTTTCTCCAAAGATGTAAAGTGCTGCGATTACAATTATTCCAATGATCAATCTGGGAACAATCTTCTTTTTTTGTAATGCTTCCGAGGGTTTGTTATTATCCATATGTCGTTTTTTGAATAAAAGTAATTTTTCAAATCAAAATATTCACATTTCTATTATTTTAGATAGTAAGTAGACTATTTAATTAATGGCATTTTAACGAATGTCCGGCGTGTATGTTCATCAATTCAAAAAACGCTATTTCGGCACGAATAACGGTTGAATGAAAGTGATAAATATCTGGAAGAGCAAGATCGTTTTACAAGCGCTTTTATTTATCTGGAATGCTTTGAGAAGGAATCTTCTATAGGATGAATGGCAATATTAACCGTCCGATAAATGCGAAATGGTTGATCCATTTGCCTTGCAACACTCACAATAACAAGTTGCTATAATTTCAAGTTCAAATTTCCGTCAAAATTAAATTGAAAGTCAGCCCAATTCTATTGCACTATTCTGATTTCTAATCAAATCTGAATAGATTATCAAATGTTGCTTTCAATTACCATGGGATTAAATTATCTCATTGTTGGTCAGAACTGGCAGGAAATAAATCATCTCTAAATCCAGTTTTTTTACTTAATTCTTTACTTTTTTAAAACTTCTTCTCAAAAAAGGACAATAAACAATAGGTATTTCAACACATCAAATTGCAAAGGGTACTTCATTCAATAGGTTATGAAGGCATCTAAAACATGTGGAAGATGCCAGCCTTTACCTTTAAAATTAACCTATTATAAAAAAGAAAAACAAATTATGAATAGAACACAAGGAACAAACAAGAAAAGAATAAAAGATACTTTCTTTCAAGTAAGTGAGAGTTTTTTTGAGAAATCAGAAGCGTATTATCTATTGGGTCATTATGGATTCAAAGGCATCGGTATATATCTTAAAATCTCATTAATATTATTAAAAAATCAAGGCACACTTCCCTATGACTGGAAGATGATATCAAACAAACCAAGCGATAAAGTTATAATCGAAGATATAATTACTAAATCAGGTTATTTTACATTGAGTAAAGATGGAACCTCGTATTCATCTGATATCGTAACAGACCAATTAACCGAACGTGGAAAGATTAGCATGGATCAATCAATAAGAGCTACTAAAAGATGGGAAAAAAGTAAAGGTAAAACTACAAAACAAACTGTTGGCAATACAGATAATATTGAAGATGCTGATATGGATAAAAATACAAAATATATAAAAGCATCTCAAGAAGAATGGAATGAAATAGATTTGGACGATAATTTCGAACTAGATGCTTGAAAATCGAAAAATAGATCAGATTTTATCAAAGGTTCAAACAAAAATTCATTTTTAGTATGGTATTTGGGGGAATTAATGGTGTTTTCAATTGTTCTCGTTTTAATAGAAATCAAAACCATTTAATTAATACATATATATATGACTGATAAACAATTAATTAATCAAACATATCTTATGCCATGGCATTACAACGGCATTACAACGGCTATGCAAGAAGAGAAAAGAAAAGAAAAGAAAGAACAATGAAAACAATTTTGTTTTTTTTTCTGATGAAAAAACAAAATTGAAAATCTGAAAGCCACTGAATGGGGTGAAATAATTTCAAGTATAAAAGCCCCAATCTATTCATCCAATTATTCAGCCTGCGTTAATTCTAATACATTAATAGAATGATATCATCCATCTTAATAATATCCAAAAATCAAGAAGGCATCTCAATAAGATTGGAATGAAATAGATTTGGACGATAATTTGGAACTGGATACTTGAAAATCGAAAAATAGATCAGATTTCATGAAAAGTTAAAACAAAAATTCATTTTTAGTATGGTATTTGGGGAAATTATTGGAGTTTTCAATAGTTTTCGTTTTAATGGAAATCAAAACCATTTAATTAGTCAGCACTTAAAAACGTGCGAAGGTGTTGATTATTAACAACATTTTGTTGATTTCGCACCTATCAGATATGATTTTATTTGCAGGATATTTTGCAATTTAGTGGAAAACCTTGCAGAAATATGATCGGGAAAAACAAGCAAAACGGACAAATGAGTTTCTTATATCAAACTCTAAGAGATCAGCTAAATCCCAGGCATCCACTCTATCAACTTTCCAATTCCATCAATTGGAAATCCATTGAGGATGATTTTTCGGGGTATTACATTGATTTTGGTCGTCCTGCCAAACCTATTCGTTTAATGGTTTCACTTCTGATATTAAAACAGTTGGATAATCTGAGTGACGAGTCAATTGTCTCGAAATGGGTGGAAAATCCTTACTACCAATATTTTAGTGGAGAAACCCAGTTTCAATGGTCAATGCCATGTGATCCGAGCGATTTGGTTCATTTTCGCAATCGGATAGGCAACCAGGGATTTGAAAAAATCTTTCAATTGTCGGTGAAGTTACAAGGCAAGGATGCCCGGCAGAAATCAGTTTCAATTGATACCACTGTTCAGGAGAAGAATATCACTTTTCCGACAGATTTGAAACTGGCAGTTAAAATTATTGCCAAATGTCGTGCAATTGCCGAAAAAGAAAGCTTGGAATTACGGCAGAGTTACAAGCGGACAGTAAAGACACATATGCTTAACCAGCGATTTAAAAATCACCCAAGGAACAAAAAGAAAGCATTTGCTTCAGCCCGAAAGATCAAAACAATTGCCGGAAGATTGGTCCGGGAACTGGAGCGAAAACTTCCTGAAGGTTCAGCATGGTTTACTGATTTGGATTTGTTCTGGAAAGTTTTGTCACAGACACAAAAAAGTAAGAACAAGATCTATAGTCTTCATGAACCCGAAGTAAGTTGTATTGCCAAAGGAAAAGACCACAAGAAATTTGAGTTTGGATCAAAAGTATCGTTTGCTATCACCAAAACGACCAATGTGATTGTTTCAGTTGTTACCTTCAAGGGGAATCCATACGATGGTGATACGTTAAAGGACACACTTGATTTCCATGAGAAAATCACTGGTAAACGTGCAGCTCAGGCAACTGTTGATCGTGGATACCGGGGACGGAAGATGATTGATGGAACCCAGATTCATACCCCAAAACCGCCCAGAGTCTCAGATAGTGCTTCGAAGAGACAAGCAGCAAGGACACGGTTTCGACGAAGGGCGGCAATTGAGCCAATCTTCTCTCATGCCAAGCATGACCATCGTATGGCAAGAAACTTTCTCAAAGGATTTGCAGGTGACCAAATTAATTCCCTGATGGCCGCAGCAGCCTTTAACTTCCGCCGATGGCTGCGGAAAGTTAAACTTTTGCCCGATTTTTTGTGCGATTGGGTAATTTATAGACTGATGAGAACCGACTTTCCAGAATTTTTAGTCACAAGAGTGGAAAATAGGAGACAAATCGTGCCCATACAAATTTGCGATGATGGGCAAAGACCATTTAATGAAATTTGAAAATGACTTTTTAAGTATTGACTAATTAATGCAATCATATATGACTGATAAATAATTAATTACTCAAATATCTCTTATGCCATGGCATTACAACGGCATTACAACGGCTATGCAAGAAGAGAAAAGAAAAGAAAAGAAAGAACAATGAAAACAATTTTGTTTTTTTTTCTGATGAAAAAAACAAAATTGAAAATCTGAAAGTCACTGAATGGGGGTGAAATAATTTCGAGTATTAAAGTCCCAATCTATTCAGCCAATTATTCAGCCGGCGTTTAAACTCTAATACATTAATAGAAATAAGTAATGCAACCAAATAAGTGTAATGTTTTATTCACCCCCGGACTGTAGTTGGCAGGTTGGGATAAAAATTGACGCCACATTATTTCATTTGACATTTCCCTTTCCGGATCATCAATTCGGTTTGTATTTTCATAAACTCCACTATTTTTTATTTATATATAGAATAAAATAATTGAAAGTGTATGATGAAATATGACCAATTCGAAAGCAAGAGTAATGGCATAAAAAAACGGAAACGGTTAAAGAAACAGAAGAGAGATGATCGTACTTGGGTTGAGCGAAGGAGACAAGAAATTATTGATAATCACAGCGTTTTCGTGGCTGGAGCCAGCGGATTTGCGGAGGGATTCAATATATCCGAGAAAAAACATTTGCCGAGGGAAGTAAAGTTGACGCCGGAATGGATTCTGGACAAAATGTCATTATCCAGACGCGCTGATGGGAAAGGTGTTATATATTTTTATTCCGATGAAGAAAATTTGCATTGGATTGAATTGGCACTTGAAACTTTGGGAATCACCATTATTAGAGATGAGATCATGGTAGATTGTGAAACTACTGTCTATAGTTTTGAGCTTTTGCTAGATGAAATAATGGAAGAATGTCCCTCATTATATCAGGAATTTTGGAAATTGCATGTAAAAGAATGTTTAGGGGAGTAAGCGATCTATTATCTTCTTGCATTGCCTTAGTAATACCAAGGAATAAAATGAGAGAAAATAGCAAGACCTCCAAGTATTAATATGGCTTAAGCATTAAAAAAGTGGTAATATTGTCAGAATTGACATTATTATCAACCCCAAATTGCTACACCACATCCTATAGCTTCTATTTGCGTATCGTCTGCGGCAATGAAATATTTTTTGAATTCCTTTTTGGAAAAACGGGCTAATTTGGAATATCTACGACTAAATAAGGAAATCCCAATTTTATTCTCATTAATTATTCTATAGATATTTCCCTCCTCAAATGGAATTACCTCAGAAGATTCTTTATCTAAATATATATTAGATAGCTTACATTCGACATAAACTGCATCTATAATATCACAACAATAATTGAGCAAATCCATGTAAGTGAATCGGATATTTCCACCAGTTTTATCGCACTCAATTTTACCTGATTTTCTAAGGTTATTAATTGTTGATTTAGAAACCTTTAGATAATCAGCAGCCTCTTGTACAGTCAATAATAATTGGATTACCATTTGTTGTCTTTTTTATTTTTCTACGATTTTTCTTCATAAGGCCATCCTTAACTTCATCTATCTTAGCAAATTACACTTCCAAATCTATTTTTATTTAAATGATTTTACAAAATTGAAGGTTTGGATTCTCATAAATACTACCAAATTTTATTAGATTTTTACACTGAATAGTCCTTGTAAACAATTGCATAACAATAAATTATATTTGTAAAATAAAATATAAATTAATAAATATCAAAATCAACAGCTCATAATTTGCCAAAATTAACAAAAATAAAAGCATTAGAAATAGGACAATTCAATCTTAGAAAGGATAAATAAAGATTAGATAGGTCTTTTCATTTTCTTAAATTATCTTTTAACCGCTCCATACATTTATATTTCTGTTGTCTTGCGGTCTTAGCATCTTTATAGCCCAAATTCGCAGCAATAGTTTCCCAGTTTTCTCTTTTAGTATAAAACTCATGAATAAGTACTTTGCACTTGCCAGATAATTCACCTAGCCATTTTGAGATAACTTCATAATTGTCAGGCGCTTCCAAAGTATCTATTGGGTCGTGGCCAATATTATTTATATCAATAGAGGATTCATTATTTTTTTTCGATTCTTTAGTGAAGCTTATCCATTTATTTATAGCCATTTTGGTTATGTAATTCTTTGCCGAACTTTTAATGTTAAAATTCCCCGCCTTAGCCCTAACTAATACATCGACCATTGTCTCTTGAAATATATCCTTTGCGATATCTGCATTTCCTTTATTCTTAACTACATATCCTTCCACTCTAGGGAGAAGAACTTTATAAAGGTAAATGAATACATCATTATCAAAGTTATTTATACCCCGCCAGATCAATGGATCTGGTATATGAATTATTGATAGTGGTGCTTCAACAAGTTGTTTATGAGCAAGCTCAAAAACCAATTTGACAGCTAATGTTAAGTTTTGTCTTTCTATCGTACTTTTCTGTTTTTCGAGAATCTTAATAGTTCTTGCAATTTCAAAGTGTAAATTTTTCATCTTGTAAATTTTAATTTTCGACTTTTAAAAGTAGCAATTAGAATAGCTAAAACAACTTTTTTGAAGATTTTAAATTTATCTGTATCCCACTTATTTCTGCACTATTTAAAAAATGGTTTTATTGGGAGAAATTTTAGCTAGTCAGCACATTTCGACATATTGGCTTCATATAGAATGCCCTAAAATAATCTTGGTTGACATTCTACTACTCATGATAATTTGAAATAAAAATCAATAAAATTCTGGTGACATTTCGCAACATGCTTGCTCTAATAAATAGAAGATTCAGTCTTGTTAATTTATATTTTTGAAAGTAGTAAATATTTTTTGAATTTTAATTATCAGTAGTTCAGTAGTTTAATATTCTTTTTAAAAAATATTTGATTTTTAAGGGTGACATTTTACCTCTTTTTTGATCTTATAATAGTAGTAGAGAATAAAACCAAAATCGACAACTTTATTATTCTTTGAGTCATTTCTGAACAGGAACTTAAGCTCAATATAACTTTCCGACACAAGAGCAATGACCAGTAAATCAACATAAAATGTCAAAGTTGACAAAAACAAGAGACTCCCTAGTGCTCCGAATTTGAATATCATTCTTATTCAAAATCATTTAAAAAGATGTCAGTTACTTTTGAAAGTTTCAATTAATTGTTTTTAAATTACCATTCATCTTCATATCAGCCACTTAACTTTTTTTGAAAAAATATTTGATTTTCCAGGGTGACATTTTTACTCTTTTAACTCTTATTAATGTAGAGCGCATCTATAAAGAACACCTAGAAATAAATCATAATTGACTTAATCACTTAATCATTCTCCGACTTCATTTTAATAAAAGAGATAGAAAACCACTGTGTTTACAAACTCAATTCAAAATCAACGATTATCTCACTTAATAAACATTAATTAATCACAACTGAATTTTTTTAAAACTTCTTGAAATGTTTTGACTATAAAAAGAAATTTCAACCCTAAAAATCTGAATTATGAAAAAAGAATTTGAAAAAACCGAATCAGAATCAGCAGAGAGTCTGCGAAACAACAAAAAACAAACAACAAAAATAACAGTCCTCTAATTTTGTCAATATTGACAAAATTAAATGATGAGAATATCATCTAATAAAACATGAGAGAAAATTCAATTTAAAATCAGCGATCATTTCGCTTAATAAACAATAAATATTAAACCTTAAATTATATTATCTATGATTGTAAAACTTGAAAAATTAAAAGTCCATAGAATTCATAGTGAAATCTATGTAGTAAATGATCTTGAAGATTTGAAGCAAAGTATTCAAGAGTCCGGGTTGCTTGAAAAAATCGTTGTGAACAACGTCAATGAACTAGTTATAGTGAGTGGCGTGCGCCGTTTCCATGCGTTGAAAGAACTCGGCTATACCGAAACTGATGTAATTATTAGTAATACTCCTTCCAGCGATGAATCCTTAACACTTATCTCTTTTAACAAGCAAAGACAAAAAACTGCAACTGAGATGGTGAATGAGATTGAAAACCTGAAATCAATTTTGGCAGTTAAATGTGGTCGTAAACCTGCAAATGTTGCTCAGGGTGGAAAAGTTGACACAAGAGCCAGAATTAGCAAAATGACCCACATATGTGCCGGTAACATTTCTAAACTAGAATTCATTAAGGAGAAAAATCGTGAACTGCTCACCAAAATCGACAAAGGCGATCTCTCTATTAACCAAGCTCACAAGATCGCAGAAATACAAGAAAAAAGGGAAAAGGTTATTGATTTAAATTCGTATTTACCTGAGGTCATTTCAAACGACTATTACAAAATCTTTAACAAATCATCTAATGATATGTCAGATATCCCAGATGAATCAGTACAGATGATCTTTACCTCGCCGCCTTATTGGAAATTACGAAATTATTCAGGCAGCACCGACGAGCTTGGTGCTGAAAAAACACCCGAAGAATATATCAAACGTCTTGTGGATCATCTAAAAGACTGTTACCGTGTCTTAAAACCTGAAGGTAGCTTCTATTTGAATTTGGGTGATACTTATGTGGATAAGTGTCTACAGTCTATTCCTCACCGAGTTCAGATTGAGCTAGTGAAACACGGCTGGAAATTGCGCAACTCCATCGTGTGGCATAAACGTAACAGTCTAGGATTCAATTCGATTGACTCGTTGAAGCCATCATATGAATTTATATTTGTTCTGGTCAAATCAAAAAAATACATTTATAACGAAGTATTGGCTCCATTTAAAGGCGAAGTAAAACCCGGGATCGGCTGGATCAATAGGAAAAGCAGCGATAACCTGTCATCGGATTATGGCAGAGTTTGCCTCACTGGGATAAAAGAAGGAAAACAGTTGGAAGACTTTTGGGATAAAGATGTAATTCATACTGCCGTCGCAAATCAAGCTGCTGTTAAAAGATACGGTGGAACAGACCACGCTGCGCCTTTCCCGGAAGAAATCTGTATTGCACCTATCTTAATTGCAACAAATCCTGGAGACACCGTACTTGATGTATTTTCTGGATCAGGGACGACGGGCAGTGTGGCAATGCAGCTCGGAAGACGGTATGTGGGTTATGAGTTGAATCCGAACTACAATGATGTTCAGACAAGAAGACTTGATGATGCTATTGAAAAGTATAATAAAGCAGAATTATTGAAAGCTGCTTAATCCTGAAATACAATGCTAATAGATTAATCTTAGCTGCGCAGCATTAGCATTGTAATCCTCTAATTTGAGACAATTATTTATGTTTCACATTTAATAAAAACGTGTGATCTAGCGATAGCTATGTCTGATTGTAAAAAAACATGTGAGAAATCAATCCATTAGTTGCTGATTATGGTTATGAAAAGCTGCGAATTTTTATGGATTGAAAAAAAGTGCTGTGGAATTTGAAAAACAATAATTTAAAACAATTAAAATTTGAAAATATGAATAATGTAACTGTATTGACATGTGCCAATGATTTTACTATTTGTGTATATGATGGTAAAGTAATAAATATTTTGTGTTGTCCCAAGTGCGGCTGTTCAAACCCTGATCTTGTGAGGGTTAGATATTGGAGGAATGGTAGTCCTGACTATAGTATAAACCTATTAGTAAAACTAAAAAACTAAAATTTATGAAAAAGATATTCAAGTTTAAGACAGAAGAGCAATTAAATGAATTTGATAAGAAATATAATTACTCGGGGGTATTTTCTGGTGAAACAAGTGTATGGATTTATGGTGAAGGAACAATTAAATGGTTTACCATCCAATATTGCGGGAATAGGTGGTGTATGAATATAATTAGAATCAATGAAAAAAATGAAATGTTCACATTTTACCCAACTACCTACAAGCAGTTTGAAAAATTTATTGACGACAAATTTATAAACCCTTAACCCTAAATATTATGAATAAAGCTGAATTAAAACTGAAGGTAATGAGTATGAAAAAGTCATCTATGCCACTTAGCTACATTTATGACTATTTATTGGTTCAATGCCTGTTAAATAATGATGGATTGGTTCCTGAATCAGGAAAAGAAGTAGAAAAAATAACTGGTATTATTATCAGTGATCGTGGATTAATGACTTGCATAATGTTCTATTGGAGAGCCTTAAGTATGGATAAAAGGCTAGAAAAGTGCTGCAATATAACGAAGTATATAGCTAGAAAAGAAATGGGAATTGACCCAGGTCCTGCTGAAGGTATTAGAAATGAAGAGCATGAAAAAAAGGCTATGAGTATGCTTGATGACTTAATTCAATCTGTAAAATCTAACTCAAAATGAAAAGATCCTTAGAGTTGGAAAATCGAAAAAAAAGAGGCGAAGTATTTACGTCACCACTTTTGGCTGAAAAAATGATCAACACGATACCGGAAATAAAAATTAATGATAAAATTCTTGATCCATGCTCTGGTGCTACAAATGTATTCCCAATAATGATGATGTTTAGATACATCAGACAATTTGGGAAACAACATATTTCAACCTATATCAACAAATGCCTTTATATGTGTGAAATAAATCCATTGGCCTCTGATTACGGGCAAGTGATTTTAATGAGATATGTCCGGATGTTAGAAAATACTGATGTTGATATTGTAAGACAACACTATATTGATAATTACCAAACCATTATAAATGAATATTATGAGTTTTGTGAATTTACTGAAGTGGGTATATGAATCTTTCTTATTAAACTGAATAGAATAAGATATAATAGTAAAGAGTATAATAATTAAAATGCAGCATAGTATGAAAAATAGTAACAGACGGTATGGTTAGCTTTAACAG
>Ga0118677_10005944_pt1 | contig 21036 bp, 17 predicted proteins | sample AliMusrvi5mmetaG_FD_86154 | JGI IMG/M metagenome (GOLD analysis project Ga0118677, IMG submission 86154)
TGCTCATTGTGCCGACGAATACAACGTCTTATCCAACGTCACAGATGCCCGCACAAGAATTAGCCGCTGCCAAGCTTCAAGCAATGGAGCGAGGTCGAGACCTCGTCCAAGCATCGCCAACAGGATTCAGCGCAATTATCAATCATCAAGGTGATGTCATGAAACGATCATCACTGTCAACACCGACCGTTGTCACCGGCACGGTCACCCTCTACGACGGATCCACGCTGTACACGCGCTTTGGCGACTGGCCGGTTCTCGTTCTCGCGCTGCTGGCAGTAATTCTTGGGCACGTTCGAGCCCGTCAGCGAACTCAGTCGTAATACCCGGAGTGGATGTACACGCAAGGAATACCTTCTTCGACGTACATTGCATGGTTCTGAGGGTCATCTTCGAGCGCTAGCCGAAGGTCAAATCCTTCTTGGCGAAGATCTTCAACCACGGCGCGCTTAAACGCAGTCACGTGTGAGTAGTCGCCCCAGTCGCGCATGATCAAAAGGTCCCAGCGAAGTCCGTAGCGTTCGAGCCAAGCAACTGTTTGTGGTCGAACTCGTAAGGGTCGTCCCGTCAACAACACGACTTGAAGCGTGCTGTCGAGGAGCTCAAGAAGGCGAGCAATCTCTTCAATGACAGGGTCCGCTCCACAGGCCTCAAAAAAGGCGTTCCAGTCCCGGCGACCCACCTCTAAAAAGTGTTGCCGGCCAACCGCATCAGACAAGACGCCGTCGATATCAAAAACCACCGCTTGGCGGGGCTCGATGGGGGCGTCGCGAAACAGCCAATTTCCAGTGAGTTCGGGGGTCGTCATATCCCTATCAGCCTATCGGCATTATGAAAAATACTCGTCCTTACGCGTCTCTTACTGGCTGAGGTGGCACGATAGAGGGGCGATGAACGACCCTTCCCTAGTACTGCACGAGGCTGAAGTCTTAGTCCCACTTGGGAGCCGAGTTCTCGTCAAGAGCGGCCTTTGTCTTGAAAGCACCCCTAAAGAAATGACGAACCTTGTCGTCCATCAGTTCATCGGAGAACTTGATCGTTGGCAAGGTGGTGGGACTGTTGCAATCGCAGGCGGACTCTTCGCCCCGGGTGAATCAGCGTGGGGTAGTCCTGCGGTGCTGAGCGCATACCGCGAACTCACCGAAGCTCTCCAGCGCTTCACTTGCGAGAGCAACCGAACAGTTTTTGTGATTCCCGACGATCATGACCGCCAACGTCTCGATCCGTCAACGATTTCATTCTTGGCAACGCTCGGCGTGGAGACGGTTAGCGAATTAGTTCTTGACTGCGTGACCGCAGCGGGTCGGCGTCGAGTCTTAGTCACGACCGATGGAGTCATCGATCAGGAACTGCTCACAACAACGGACAATGCGAATCGACCATGGCTCAATGGGATCGATCGATTAGAGGCTCCCCAAAGTGCCCGTCGATTTATTAGCTCTCGACTCCTCTATCGACGGCTTCGTAATTACGTTTGGGTTCCCCCTCTGGTCGCTGTTGTCGTGGCGGTCGTCTCCCACTTTGAGTTCGTCCAGGATCGGCTTCAAAGAGTTGGCCGCAACCGTACGCACCGGGCCATCGACCGGTTCATCTCGGCGCCATGGCATCTGCGGTTTCTCTGGGTGGCCTTCGCTGTCATCATTGCTGAGATTATCGTTGGCATCATCACAGCGCTGATCGCTCGGAAGATCTTCCGTTCCTCGACGTCGCTCCCGGCTCTGAAACGAATACGCGGCGATGTCAGTGAAGCCGTCAGTACAGCGCCGCTTAATGCAGAGCAAGACTCCCTTGACGTCGCCCGGTCCTTCCTCTCCGACGGAGGATCGGGCGTCATCTTGGGTGGAGCAATTTCTTCAACGCTGACGCACCTCGATGCAGGCTTCCTCGCCGTCCCTGGAGCGAGTACCACCATTGTTCGCGAGCATCACGGACGGCTTGGCCTTCCCCCGGTCTTTCTTGACCATCGCCAAGAAAGTCAGATCATTCTCGAAACAGGGGCCGACCTCTATCTCCGCCTTGAGCTTTCCGATCACGCCATTCGTTCGCCTCGTTTTATGGAGCGCCTGATCGCCGATGACACCGTCACGCCAAGTCCACCGCAAGAGCCTGGCCTACGGGTCGTCGCGGCGTGGCCTACCGGAGGGACATGGCCCCCACCCCCCGACCTAGCAGCAACACAGCAGCGTGCTCGCCGCGTTCGGCGCCTGGCCGCCGTTTCTTTGTTTGTCACGGGGCTGTTGGACATCTTGCTGGCAGTTGTCCCTCCCCTTCGCGGGAGACTCCACACGGTACTGACGTATCTGCCCCTCGGGGTATCGCAAACTGCCGCATCGGCGGTGGTCATCATTGGTGTGGCTTTGATCATGCTCTCGCGGGGCGTTTTGCGCGGTCAACGCCGGTCTTGGATTGTGGCCGTCATCTTGCTTGCAATCTCAACCGCTCTGCACATTGCCCATGCGGCAAGTTTTGGAGCATTTATTGTTACAGCAGCCGTCTTAGTCCTCTTTGTCGTCGAGCGCCGCTGGTTCCAAGGAACTACCGATCGCGGCTCTCTGAGCAGTGCCTTGCCCGCATTATTGCTCATTGTCGTTGTTGCGATTACAGCGTCCTTTCTTGGTACTGAACTCTCGAACTTGCACACCGGGGCACTTCCTGCTTGGCCCCTCGTACTGGGTGCCGTCGTCGAGCGCCTCGTTGGCCTGTCAACGATTGCGCTCCCTGATCGCGTGAACGACTTTGTCTACCCCACGATGTTGACCGTCGGCATCGCGGTCGCTATCACCATTCTCTATCTTCTGACTCGACCGGTCGTTGATCGGCGCTTGACCGAACAAGCCAACTCAGCCGAGCGACGTGGTGCGCAGAATCGTGCCCGTGACATTGTCAAACGTCATGGAAAAGGCACCTTAGATTTTTTTGCCCTGCGTGATGACAAGCAGTATTTCTTCTACGGCGACTCGCTCGTTGCCTATGCCGTGTATGGCGGCATTGCCTTGGTGTCGCCTGATCCGATTGGACCACGCAATGAGCAGACCCAGGTCTGGGGAGCATTTCGATCATTCTGCGATGCCCATGGATGGAGCCCTGCCGTGATTGGTGCCGGTATCGAATGGCTCCCGATCTACGACGAATCAGGAATGCGCTGGCTCTACTTGGGCGACGAGGCAGTCGTCGACGTCCAACACTTCACCCTTGAGGGGAAAAAAATGAAGGGTCTGCGCCAAGCCTGTACCCGCCTGGAACGCAATGGCTACAGCGTTGAGTTCCTCGACCCAGCGACGATCGATCCGTCTCGAGTTCCCCAACTCGCAGAGCTCATGGGGATGAACCGACGGGGAGATGACGAGCGAGGATTCTCGATGATGCTCGGGCGCCTCTTTGATCCACGAGACACCGGTCTACTGATGACGGTTGTGACTGGTCCTGACGGCACTCCGGCAGCGATGTGCCAATTCGTTCCCTCTCCAGCCATCCATGGCTATTCCTTGGACCTCATGCGGCGAGATCCCAGCGATCATCCCAATGGCCTTTTGGACTACGCGTTGTGCTCAACCATCATGGATCTCAAGGCACGGAACGTCACGGGGCTCAGTCTGAACTTCTCTGCGTTTCGCTCTACCCTTGATGGTGAACGGGGCGACGGACTCACGCAACGCATCGAACGATGGGGCCTCAAGCGACTGTCGTCAATCTTGCCCATTGAAACGCTCTGGCGCTTCAATGAGAAATACCATCCGAACTGGTTAGCTCGCCACTTGGTCTACTCATCCCCAGAGGTATTCGTACCAACGGTCGCCGCTGCATTGCGCGCTGAGTCAATCACCGAGATTCCCGTCGTTGGACGCTTTCTCGGCCAAGATCCCGCGAATCGCCCTGGGACTGTGGTGCCACCTGACCTTCTTGAAGGTCGCCCAATTTCCAACGCATCGGAGCGGGCTTAGCGAGCGTCTAAGCGTCGGGTCACCGCTTCAGCGAAGAGATCAGCTGCGCCTGCCGTTCGCTCGAAATACAACGACGGCTCGATCGCTTCAAGTTCAAGGACGACCGGACCATCGATACTGGGGATCAGGTCGACGCGGCAATAGAGCATCGGGGCATCGAGATCGCAGCAATCGGCTGCAGCGCGTAGCGTCAAGGCCGCTAACGCGAGCTCTTCCGTAGTCGGCGTTCGATCTCCAACTCCCGAAGCGTCTAGCAGTGTCGACCGCTGCGCAGGAGGAGCATTCAAGACCGCAAGCTTCTCAATGGCATGCGTTGGCTCGCCGTCGATCATGACGATCCCAATCTCGTTGGCTGACTCGACAAATTCGAGATACGGCTGGACCATGGCTACGAATCCTCGCTCGAGCAATCCTTGGATATGCGCTGTGGCTCGATCAATCTCCGATGAATTGAAGCGCTCTACCCCTGTGGCCCCGGCTCCAATTGTTGGTTTCACGACAAAGCGGTCGGCGTCGGGAATGACGAGCTGGTCGATGCTGGTCACATAGCGCGTCGGGACCACAGGAACTCCACGGCGTCCTAGGTCATCGAGATAGCGCTTGTCGCTATTCCAGGCAAGCATCGTTGCTGTGTTTTCGATTCTGGGACATCGGGCAATCCAGTCGAGAAACGCAGCATGATTCGCCTGGTAGTCCCAAGTCGTCCGCACAATCACAAGATCAAAGGCATCCCAATCGACGCGTTCATCAGTCCAGACCTGAAGGGAAGCGTCAATCCCTTCACGCGCCAGGGCGCCGAGGGTGAGTTCGTGTTCAGCGTCACCGTGAGGGTGCGCTGCACACGATGCCAGCGCAACGCTCGCCATTTATGCCTGGAAGAGGAGGGCTGCGTTATGAGCAAAGTCCAGCAGCGGTCCGGGAATCACCCCAAAGAAGACCGTAACTGCAGCAGCGACAGCGATCGCTACGCCACTGAGAACCGGAGTAGCAACAAATTCCGCTTCGTGTTGCACCACACCTGCTTCTTGAAGCAGCAGGGTCTTCTGACTCGTGATGGTCGAAGGGTTCACTGTCGACGCAGGAGAGAGCGCCGTGGCGTCTTCATGTTCAGGCATCACGGTAAGGAGCACCAAGCGGAGATAGAACCCAACTCCTATTGCTGCAGCGATCATGGCAATCAATCCGAGCGGCCAGCTTCCCCCTTGAATAGCTGCCGACACAACGCCGAATTTCGCAAGGAATCCTGTGGTGAAGGGAATCCCTGCTTGCGCTAAAAGAAAGATAATCAAGGCTGTGGCTAGCCACGGCTGACGACGAGCGAGGCCACGGTAGCGAGTCAAGTCGTGATCCCTATCCCCATTCCCGCCGAGCACCGTCACGACACCAAATGCTCCTACCGTCATCACTGCATAGGTGAAGAGATAAAAGAGTGCCGCTGATGTTCCTGCCAATGTTCCAACCTCGACGCCAACCAAGATGAATCCGGCATGACTGATCGAGGAGTACGCCAACATTCGCTTCACGTCGCGCTGGACCAGGGCGACGATCGAACCAAACAACAGCGTCGCAACGGCGAGAGCGTAGATAATTGGTTTCCAAGTCGCAGACTGTGCGTTCATCGCAGCGACCAGGACCCGAAGCAAGGCGGCGAATCCTCCGACTTTGGCAACCGCCGCCATGAATCCCGTGATGGGGCTTGGAGCACCTTGATAAACATCCGGCGTCCAAACATGAAACGGGACAGCGGCAATCTTAAATGCAAAGCCCACGAGCAGCAGCGCGAGCCCAGCATCGAGAACTCCAGTGTGAATCACTTGGTTCTCCGTGAAGTAGTTCGCAATCTGACTGAGATTCGTCGAACCGGTTGCTCCGTAGACCAAGGCGATCCCGTAGACGAAAATGGCAGAGGAAAACCCGCCCAGAACGTAGTACTTCAGGGCCGCTTCGCCCGATTCGCCCCGCAAAGGATTGAAGGCCACGAGGACATAGAGCGCGATGGAGAGAATCTCAAGAGCTAAGAACACCACAATGAGATCGTTTGCTTGCCCCATCATGATGGCGCCCGACGATGCCACCAATGCCAAGATCTGATATTCCGGAGTAACGATTTGCTCGCGCCCGAGATAATCGGCACCAATCAGTGTTGAAAGTATGAGCGCGCACGAGACCGTGATTGAGAAAAACGCTGAAAACCCGTCAAGGGAAATGGCATGAGCAATTGTGGTCGTTGAGCCTTGGTCGCTGACTCGCGCCCACTCCACCAAACTGGCGATTAAGGCACCAATGCCGGTTGCCGTAGCGAGTGCTGTCGTTGTCGAACGGCGGAGCCCGCCACGCACCAATGCTGTTGCCAGCAAAATAACCAGGGCGCCACCGAGCAAAATCAATTCAGGCATGATTGCCAGATAATCGATCGAAGGCATGGGGATCGTTGTGGTGGCCACCGTGATCACTTTGATCCCCCTTGGCTCGAACTACTGACGTGAAGGCCCGGGGCTGGCGCAACGCACAGTAAACCGTGCGGACAGTTTGCCACTGTGATCTCCTGCAACGTTGCGTTGACTGACGGCTCGATGCGCTCAAGAACCGGCTTTGGGAAGACTCCGAGCAGGACAATCAAGATAATCAGCGGAGCGATAATGGCTCGTTCGCCAAAGGTCAGATCCCGAACCGTTGAATTTTTCCCCTCTGCTTTGCCTTGGAATGATTGTTGATAGGCCCACAGGAAGTAGATCGCCGACAGCAAGACGCCCAAGGTCGCAATAACGGCCCACCAGACGTGGGTGACGAAGGTCCCAAGCAAGATCAAATACTCACCGACGAAGCCAGCGAGACCAGGAAGACCAATGGACGCCACCATCACGATGGTGAACGCTCCAGCCAACACGGGAGCTGGGCCTTGAAGGCCCTTCAACTCACTGAGTTGCCAGGTGCCGCGGCGCTGTGCGATCCAGCCGACAAGTAAGAAGAATGCAGCGGTAATGATCCCGTGACTGAGCATTAAGAACACCGCACCGGTCAACCCTTGCGTAGAGAGAGCAAACGTTCCCAAGATGATGAAGCCAAGTTGGGCCAGTGAAGAGTATGCGATGAGTCGCTTTAGGTCATTTTGAGCACACGCCACGATGGAGCCATAAATGATCGAGATCACAGCCAACGTGAGAAGAACCGGCGCCGCCACTTTTGCTGCGTGAGGGACCAACGACAGGTCAAAGCGGATAATTCCATACGCACCCAATTTGGCCAAGACCGCCGAAAGCACCATGGATGCTCCGGCAGGAGCTTCGCCATACGTATCGGGTGACCAGGTGTGGAACGGGAAAAGCGGCGCTTTGATTGCAAAGGCAAAGGTCATGGCAACGAGAATCAAAATCCCAGCCACCCCTGAGTACCGCGTGCCAATCAAGTTCACCAGCGAAAACGTCCATGTGTGGAACTCCCGATTGTGGCTGTAGGCCACATACAAGAACCCAATGAGCAAGAACGCCGAGCCCGTAAAGGTGAAGACGAAGAATTTGGTCGCTGCTGCAGCGCGCTTTGGACCACCCCACCCTGTGATCAAGAAATAGGAGGGAATGAGCGTTAATTCAAAGAAGAGAAAGAAGAGAATCAGATCCAAACTGACAAAGCTTCCGATACAGGCAGTTTCCAACACCAACATCCACGCCACGTAGGCGCGCGTGCGATGGACCTCATTGGCTCCGAGTAAGGCAATCGGCACAATCAGTGCCGTCAATCCCACCATGAAGAGTGAGATACCGTCGACCCCGCTGATCCAAGAAATTCCGAGCGACGATGCCCAGCTATGGCTGCTCACAAATTGGTAGCCCGCCATATTTTTGTCAAACGCGATACCCATAGCGATGGCCAGTCCCAGAGTCACAAACGAACTTCCAAGACCCACCCACCGAGCAATCGCGCTCTTCTCCTTTGGGATCGCGATGACGACCGCTGCTGCGACGAGCGGAATCGCCAACAATAAAGGAATGAAGGGAAATGAAGTGGCTGTTGCTACGGTCGTCATCACTTAGAACACCCTCATCAGTACGAAGATCAAGATTGCTGCCACGCCGGCCACGATGAGCAGAACATATTGGCGAATTTGCCCGGTCTGGATTGTTCGAATCCTCTGCGCTGTTCGGGTCACCACTCCCCCGATGCCCATCACTGTCCCGTCGATAATGCCAATATCGATGGTTGTTGCGCTGAATTTTGCAAGCGCAGTTCCCGGGCGTCCAAAAATCGCGTCATAAAAGTCATCCCAGTACCAAACCTTGGCAAAGAACTTCGGTTCCAACTCGGGTCGATCCGACCGACCTCGCCAAAGCACCCACGCAACCCAAATACCAATGACCGCGACCACTGAGTCCACCACCGCCAATATCCAAAGCAGTGTCGACGACTCGTGGGCGTTGTACAGCGTGTTGTGAAAGACCGGTCCGAGAAAGTGCTCGAGCCCAAGGTCCGGCGAGAAGGGCAGGTTGATGATGCCGGAAAGTAGTGCACAAACCGCTAACACGACCAGGGGAAGACGCATGACCCACGGCGACTCATGCGGCGTAGGAATCGGAGGTTCTCCCTCAGGTCCCGGTTGGTCGTAGCGCGCTTTTCCAGTGAAGGTCAGGTAGAACAAGCGACTCATGTAGTACGCCGTCAAGAACGCCGTCAAGAGACCCAACACCCAAAGCGGCGGGAAGCGGCGGAAGACATTGTCGAGCACATCGCCCTTTGACCAAAACGCGCTGAAGGGTGGGACGCCAGCAATCGATAACCAGGCAACCAGGAAGGTAACAAACGTCCACGGCATGACTTTGCGCAAGGCACCCATTCTCCGCATGTCTTGTTCACCGTGAAGTCCATGGATCACAGATCCGGCTCCGAGGAACAACAGCGCCTTGTAGAACGCGTGGCAGACCATCAGGAAAATTGCGGCGATGTAGGCGCCAGAACCTACCGCGAGGATCATGTACCCAATCTGCGACACCGTAGAGAATGCCAAAACCTTTTTGATGTCGCGTTGGGCCGTGGCGATTGTCGCAGCCACAAATGCAGTCGCTGCACCGATTATCGCGATCACTACTTGAGCATTTGGCGCATGCTCTAAGAGTGGGTTCATCCGGCAAAGGAGGTACACGCCAGCAGTCACCATGGTGGCTGCGTGAATCAACGCCGAGACAGGCGTTGGGCCTTCCATGGCATCAGGGAGCCAGTTGAAGAGCGGAATTTGCGCGGACTTTCCGGTAGCTGCAAGGGTCAAGGCCAAGACCGCCAAGGTCACCACAATGGGGGAAAGCGCCGATGAGTGCTGAAAGATGGTGAGGTAGTCCAAACTCCCGATATGGGTAAAGATCAAGAACATTGCTATCAAGAGGCCAATGTCTCCCACCCGGTTGTAGACAAATGCCTTTTTTCCGGCCGATGCTGCTGAATCTTTGAAGAAGTAGTACGAAACCAGCCAGTATGAGCAGACGCCGACTCCTTCCCATCCGACGAACGTAAGCACCAAATTGTTCGCCAGCACCAAGAGCAACATCGACGCCACAAACAGGTTTAAGTAGACAAAGAATTTCGTAACGTCTCGGTCGCCCTTCATGTAGCCAATCGAGTACATGTGGATCCAAAACGAGACGAAGGTGACGAAGAGGCACATCGTGATTGACAGCGGATCAACCAGAAGCGCAACGTTGACCTTGAGGGTTCCAACCGGAAGCCACGAGAACAGCGTCTCGGTGTAGGTCGGCGCTGATTGATTGAGAAAGCCAATCCACGTTACGAGCGCTGCGAGAAAGGCTAAACCAACCGCTGCTGTGCCAATAATCCCCGAGATCCGCTCTCCTAATCGACGACCAACGGTCACCAAAATCAAGAACCCAACAAGTGGGAAAAGCGGCATCAACATGGCGGTACGAAGCATTCCGACTAGTCCTTCATGCTCGATATGTCATCGGCATTTGCCGTTGAGCGCCTTCGAAATATTGCGACCACGATGCCAAGTCCCACCACAACTTCTGCAGCAGCAACCACCAGAATAAAGAAGACATCGGCTTGGCCCCCAATGTCGTTCAGCGTACGAGAGAACGTCACAAACGTCAGGTTCGCTGCGTTGAGCATCAGCTCAATACACATAAACATGATGAGAATATTCCTCCGGATAAGCACTCCGAGGGCTCCAATGCCAAACAGTAGCGCCGCCAGGATCAGGTACCACGAAGCAGGAATGCTCACTGGTCCACCTCAGCCGTTGGTGCATCTGCTCCCGGAAGCACCGCATCGCTTGTAGAGGATCCAGACCGGCGAGCAAGAACGACCGCACCAACAACGGCAATGATCAGCAGTGCCGACGTGATCTCAAAAGCGAAAAGGTAGTCCGTAAAGACTGCTTTTCCGAGGTTGTAAACATTTTGGTAAGGACCCCCAGTCGGCCCAACCACACTGTGGGAACCGCCTGCCCACTTTGCCTCGGACCCGAGCGCAATGATTGACGCCACCATAACGAGGACGAGCCCAATGGCGAAGGGACGCTGACCAATCAGCGGCTCGTCGTGAACATCTTCACTTCGGTCAACACCAAGAAACATAATGACAAACAAGAACAGAACAACAACTGCACCGGCATAGACAATCACTTGCACTGCTGCGAGAAACTCAGCTTGTTGCTCAATGAACAGCACGGCAATCCCAAACAGCGTCAGAACGAGACAAAGAGCAGCATGAACAGGATTGCGCGTGAGGAGTACACCGGCAGCTCCCACGATCACCATTAAGGCGCCGACAATGAACACGATGATGTCGGGGATCGTGATCGCCGACGCAAGAAGTGGGAACGTACTCACTTCTTTGCACTCCGCATTGCTTTGCCTTCTCGGCGACGTTCTCGTTTCGCTTCAAACGTCGTTTTGTGCATCTCCATTGACTTCTTGAGTCGCCATACCCGTCCGCGCATTCCTTTGTGGGCTTTGGGAATATCACCCTCAAGCAAGTGCGCCTCGAGAACACTCCGCAATTCCTTACTTCCGGTTTTCGCATCATCTCGGTTGTCCGATTGCCCCGCTTCTGGGGCTCGCGTTCCGTAACCAAGTTCAGGGGACCATGCAACTTCGCCTTCAAACGAGGCAGCGCCCGACGGTGACGTTGCTCGCATCCAACCTGAGGTCATCAGATCGTCGCCTTCTCGCCAGTCCTCCCACGGGAGCTTCTGAGGCATTCCCTTATCGTCAACTACCAGCTCGGCCTTTGTGTAGATGGCGTCAGCTCGGTTCGTGAACGAAAACTCAAAGAGTTTTGATTCCGTGATGGCTTCTGTCGGGCACGCCTCAACGCACATATCGCAATGAATGCAGCGGAGGTAGTTGATTTCATAGACGTAGCCGTAGCGCTCGCCAGGAGAGACAGGATGGTCCGGAGGATTATCAAGACCGCGTACGTGGATGCAATCTGCTGGACAGACTCCTGCACAAAGCTCGCAGCCAATGCACTTTTCCATACCGTCTTCGTATCGATTCAAGACATGACGGCCATGCTGACGGGGTTGTTTGGGCTTTTTCTCTTCTGGGTATTGCCACGTGACCCTTGGTCGAGTCAGATGCTTCGCAGTGAGGGTGAAGCCTCCAAAGAACTTCATCTCTTTTTTGAAGTCGTCAAAGAAACTCACGACTTCTCTCCCTCATCATCTCGATCGGTGTACTCCCGCACTACCTGCGGCGGCACCAGGCGCTCCGCTACCGGCGAGAGCACTGCTTGATCGGCCAGTTCTCGCTGGAGACCCAAGACGTGAGTGCGGCCGAGTACCAGCCCACCGAGGACAATCGCCACAGCCATCGCAAGTCCCCACCAGGGTGAAACCAAGAACCCGGCTACCAGCAGCATCCACCCGAGTGACAGTGGGATCAGTCGTCGCCAACCAAGGTCCATTAATTGGTCATAGCGAGAACGCGGGAGCGCACCACGGAGCCACACAAAGACAAAACAGAATCCGACGGTCTTCACCAAGAACCAAAGAATCGGAACAATCACTTGGCCTCCAGGAACCGGCGGAATCCATCCACTCGGTCCGCCAAAGAACAGAGTCACCATGATCGCTGACATCGTGACGGTGTTCAGGAATTCCGCCAAGTAGAAGAGTGCGAATCTGATCGACGAGTACTCGGTGTGGAATCCACCGACCAATTCGGAATCTGCTTCGACGACGTCAAAGGGGGGCCGATTAGTTTCGGCAACTGCAGCCATCATGAAGATCACAAATGGAACGATGCCGAGGCGTATGACATTCCAATGCCATGGACCGCCGCCTTGGGAATCAACCATCGTTCGCGTTGACAACGAACCAGTCACCAGCACGACGGTTAAGACCGTCATCCCGAGGGCTGCTTCATAGGAGATCATTTGTGCCGAAGCTCGAACTGAACTCATCAGCGGATACTTCGAACCCGATGCCCACCCAGCCAACATCACGCCGTAAACGCCAATGGCAGACATTGCTAAGGCTAGAAGCATCCCAATTGGAGGATCAGCGACTTGGAGTTCAGTGGTGTAGCCACCAATCGTGATGACGCCTCCGACGGGAATGATTGCAAAAACCACCAAAGCAGGTACCAGCGACAAGTACGGCGCCAACTTAAACACAAAGCTGTCCGCACGATCGGGAATCAGGTCTTCTTTGAAGAAAAGCTTGATGCCATCAGCCAAGGACTGCAAGAGACCCCAAGGCCCAGCTCGATTTGGACCAATACGCGACTGCATGTCGGAGATTACTTTGCGCTCAAACCAAATCATCAAGGTGACGGAGATCAAACACACTCCGAAGCCAATCAATACTTTGATCAACAAAATCAAAAGGACAATCCAGTTGATCCCATTTTTGAAGAGTGGATCGCCGGCGGCAAGAAAATGAAGCGGGATCACAATGATTCCAATCGAACATCAGTCACGAGCGATGTCGAATCCAAGATTGATGCAACTGCGTTGTCGTGCACACTCGAACCAGCAGCCGAAATATTGGCAATCATTGCTACGGTTCCTCGCAGAACCCCAGCATCCGCTTCAACGGACACGATCAGTGTTGCCTTTTCGCTCCGAAGTTTGACTCGGTCGCCTGTGACGACACCAAGTCGATCCAAGTCATAGGGATTAACGCGGGCAACTGCCACAGGCCGCAATGGTGCAAGCGACGGGGATGCTGAGACACTGGCCCCGTTGTCATAGAGCGTATGAGTTGCGACAAATCGGAGAGAGTAGTTGTCTGGTGCAGGGCTTGATGGAGACCCTTCGCTCGGGACCGAAAGACCCTGCGAAGGGGCAATCCCACTACCCAGGTTCATCGGAACTTCCCCTTCGACCGTTCCCGTATAGGCACCGAGTCCAACCTCTTGCGCAGCCACCATCCCCGGTGTCGCCATCGGATCTAAGAGCGCAAGAGAACCAAGTTCATGATGGCCGCCCGCCAGTACTCCGTTTCGCGTTGCTGGCTGACTGAAAAACTCCGCCGTCATGCCGGTAAAACTTGGGGCGACCGCAGCAATCTGATCTGTCACGTCATTGACGGTGCCACATCCCAGATCAAACGAGAATTCGCGGGCAATCTCTGATGCGATCATCCAATCAGGCCACGCCAGTCCTGGTGCCACCATTTTTTGGCCGAGTCGCGAAACACGTCCTTCGAGATTTGTAGTGGTGCCAGGTCGTTCATAACTCACCGCAGCAGGAAGGATCACTTCGGCACTGTCGAGGACGGGGCTTCCGTGTCCCGAGACGGCGATGATCGACCTGCTGCTTTTCACCGCGCGGTCCACCAGCGTTGCATCAGCAACATCAACAAGTGGATCAGCCCCAAGAAGGACCAAGACCTCTTGGCGTTCTTCTCCCAAGGCTCGCAACTGTTCAAGCGAAGATCGTCCCTTCGACGCTGGGAGCAGCGGCCATGTCGATCTCAGCACAGCTGCCGGATTCGACAAGGTGGTTCGTCCAGGAAGAATTCCCGGTGCCATCCCCATCTCAAGGGCCCCCATCACATTCCCCCGCCGCAGCGCAGGCAGGAACGTTGCCAGCGGGAATGCGCTGTGGAGCTCTCGTGCTGCGGCTTCGATAAAGGAAGCATCCTCTGCAATTGACCCACGGCCGAGAACGATGACAACGCCCGACCCGTCAGAGCCAAGTAATCCACGAGCTTCGTTCAAGGCTTCGGCGCTGAAACTTCTCCCTTCAGGATGATTGGCCAACTGCGTCGCCGCGGCTTCATCGCCACCAAGAGCTCTGGCGATCAAGGGGGCGTCTCCGGGTCGGGCCGGGAGGCGCACACGAGCAAGATCGCTAAGTGCAGAAGATCGCGGCCCAAGATCAATCAACGAACTTTGCCCTTCAACTGCTCGCTCTCGAAGTCGCAGGAACAGGACTGGCAACTCTTCGCGCAAATCGCCAGACAGCACGACAACGGTGCATGCCTCAGCCGCTTCGTCAATGGTCGCTCTCGGGAGTCCAAGGACATGCTCAGCGTCTAGTCCGTCACCGAATTGTGCGTCAACAGAGTCCGAGCCGAGAACGCCCTTGAACAACGTTGTCCATGCGTAGGCACCTTCATTCGTCAACTGGGCGCCGCCAATTGCCCCGACCCCGAGAGGGCTTTTCTCGATTCCCGTTCGCAAGAGCGACGCAACCGTACCGAGCGCCTCACTCCAACTCACTTCAACCAATTCACCGTTCTTTCGAACAAGTGGCTCGCTCAATCGTCGACGAGGGTCGGTAATTGCAAGATCTTCATTTCCTTGATCAACACCATTCACGGCTTCAAAGCCGAAGCGGCCCTTGTCGCACAGCCAGCTGTGGTTCACCGGTTCTGAATCAATACCCAAAAGTCGAGTGAGGCGACCAGACGAAGACTGCACGGCCACTCGACAGCCAACCGAACAACCAGTACAGGTCGTCTCAACTTGTTCTAAATCCCAAGGCCGAGCAGCAAAGCGATAGGGAGTCGCCGTTAAAGCACCAACGGGGCAAATTTGCACCGTATTGCCAGAGAAGTAGGAGGAGAATGGTTTGCCGGGGAACGTTGCCACTTCAACGTGGTCTCCTCGGCCAGAGAAATCAATCAGTGCTTCACCGGCTACTTCTTCTGCAAACCGAGTGCAGCGACTGCACTGAATGCATCGTTCACGATCAAGCAGGACAAGTTCCGAAATTGCTATCGGTTTCGCGAAATGACGCTTCTCTTCAATAAACCGTGTCTCTCCCGGCCCGTGCGCCAAGGTCTGGTCTTGCAAGGGGCACTCGCCACCCTTGTCGCAAACAGGGCAGTCCAGCGGGTGGTTCGCCAAGAGGAACTCCAGCACCCCATCCTGCGCCTTTTTCACTTTCTCCGAATCCGTAACTACCGTCATCTTGTCGGTCGCTTCGATAAAGCAGGCGGGCTGCAGCGTGGGTCCACGACCCGTATCGACTTCAACAAGGCACATTCGACAGACGCCCACCGGCTTCATTCGCGGGTGATAACAGAACCGAGGAATATAGGTTCCGGCCTTCTCAGCCGCGGCAATCAGCATCTCGCCTTGCTCGGCAACTACTTCACGTCCATCGAGTGTGATTGAAACGTTCGCTCTATCGGGAAGCGGCTCAGCCATACGGACAGCCTCCTTCCTTGATGTGCTGCAAGAACTCATCGCGAAAGTGCGAAATTGCTGAGTGGATTGACGAAGGAATTGATGGACCAAGGACACAGATCGTTGTCTGCTGTGGCGGCCACGTGAGTCCCGGAGCGATGTTGTCACAGAGGTCCAGCATCAAATCAAGGTCTTCCATCCGCCCTTCGCCACTTTCGAGGCGGTACAACACCCGCTCTAGCCACCCAGAGCCTTCTCGACATGGCGTGCATTGCCCGCAGGATTCGTTAGAGAAGAATTTGGTGATCCGCCACGCGGCACGCACCATGCACGTTCCCGAATCCATGACCACGACTGAACCCGACCCCAACATTGAACCTGCGTCAGCGACTTGGCTTTGGCCAAGGGGAACATCAAGATCTTTCTCATAAAACCACGGAGCTGATACCCCACCAGGAATAAATGCCTTGACGGTCCCACCATTCTTTAAGCCACCGCCGATGCTGGGAGAAAAGATCAAGTCCCGGAACGTGTGCTTCACCATTTCCAGTTCGTAGACACCGGGGTTTCGCACTTGGCCTGCCAATGCGAAGAGTCTCGTGCCCGTCGACGGGGCTTCTCCTAGGGCCGCAAATGCTGCACCACCGTTGACCAAAATCCAAGGGAGGTTTGACATTGTTTCAACATTGTTGACAACGGTTGGCTCTCCGTAAAGACCGATCGCTGCAGGGAAAAACGGCGGCTTAATGCGAGGAAATCCTCGCTTGCCTTCCAGTGACTCCAGCAGCGACGTCTCTTCTCCACAGATGTATGCCCCAGCTCCTGGGTGCACTACAAGATCGATACTGAAATTGGAATCGAGAATCTTAGAGCCGACTGCGCCATAGGCATAGGCCTCATTCAATGCAGTCTGAAGGCGCTCGAGTCCGAGAGCAAACTCGCCCCGAATAAAAATGAATGCTCGGTTGACTTGCAAGGCATAGGCCGCGATCAAGACTCCCTCAATCAGTTGGTGCGGATCCGACTCGATTAAGAGGTGGTCTTTGAAGGTGGCGGGTTCTGACTCGTCTCCATTGACAACCAAGTACGAGACATCGTTCTTGCGCAACATTGACCACTTGCGTCCTGCAGGAAACCCCGCACCTCCTCGGCCCAACAGAGAAGCCGTGTCAACTTGTTCGCAGACTTGTGCTGGGGTCATTGCCAGGGCTTTGCGCAATCCGTCGTAGCCAGCGGTAGCTAAGAATCGTTCCAGAGTGAATGAGTCGGCGTACTCACGGCGACTCGTGACAATCTTTGGAGCGTCCGTCAAACTCATGCGGTCACTCCCTTGTCAGCAGCTCGAACAGCAGCCCTCTCAGCCGCTACAACGTCGTCATCGGCAACTAAGCCAACGGAACGCTGCACGCGATTGAGCGTTCCACTTGAAGGAAGGTCCTGTGGTGGGTTCCCGGCAAGCAACTCGTTCACCAGTGCATCGAATTGTTCAGGCGTTGGCGTTCGGACAAATCGACTATTGACCTGAACACAGGGCGCGATATCGCAGTCCGCCAGACACTCGCTCTCTTCCAAGGTGAAGACTCCGTCCGGAGTGGTACCACCGCGTCGCACACCCAGTTTCTTTTCAGCATGTTCCAGCAACTCTTCTCCGCCGGCCAGCAAACACGCGATATTGGTACAAACCCCCACTACGTAGTTGCCAACAGGATCAGTGTGGAGCATGTCGTAGAAGGTGACCGTTCCTTGCACTTCGGCCGGTGTGACGCCGACGAGTTCGGCGATTTCTATCATCAACTCTCGCGTGAGATAGCCCTCTTGTTCTTGGGCGATATGACAGAGAGGAATCAATGCACTTCGTGGCTGAGGGTAGAGCTCTACGAGCTGCTCAGCTCGAGCCCGACGATCTGGCGTCAACGCACTCATCGGTCAACCTCTCCCATGACCGGGTCAACCGACGAGATGCAAGCAACCGCATCGGACATCAATCCGCCGCGTAACAAGAGTGGAAGGACTTGTAGGTTCACAAAACTCGGCCCTCTGATGTGCATCCGATACGGCTTAGCGCTGCCGTCAGAGACCAAGTAACAGCCGAGTTCGCCTCGCGGAGACTCAATAGGGAGATAAACCTCACCCTCGGGGACCGTGAAACCCTCAGTAAAAATCTTGAAGTGGTGAATCAGGGCTTCCATCGAGGTGTCAATGCGGCCACGTGGTGGTGGCGTCACCTTTGGATCTTGAATTCGGTAGTCCCCACTCGGCATCCGCTCCAGGATCTGGCGGACCATACGGATTGACTCGCGAATCTCGGCCAGGCGGATGGCGTACCGGTCAAAGTTGTCGCCGTAGGTGCCAACAATGACATCAAAGTCCAATTGGTCGTAGGCCAAGTACGGCTGCGTACGCCGTAGGTCCCATGGAACCCCCGTTGAACGCAAGAGAGGGCCCGTCACCCCAAGCGCCAAAGCCTCTTCTGCTGTTAACCCACCAACGCCCTCAGTGCGGTCTCGGAAAATTGGCTGACCGGTGAGAAGCTCATCGTATTCATAGGTCCGTTCAAGGACTGTGTCGCAAATCACCGCGACATCGTCTTGCCATCCATCAGGAAGATCAGCGGCGACGCCGCCAGGTCGGATGTAATTGGTATTCATTCGGAGTCCTGTGGTCTTTTCAAAGAAACTCATGATCATTTCGCGTTCTCTGAAGCCATAAATCATCATCGACGTTGAACCGAGGTCCATGCCGTTCGTTGCCATCCACATCAAATGCGAACTCATCCGATTCAATTCGCACATCAACATGCGGATCCACGTTGCTCTCACTGGCATCTCAACGCCTAAGAGGGCTTCTGTTGCCAATGAAAAGACGAGTTCATTGTGTAATGGACTCAAGTAGTCCATGCGAGTGACGTTCGTGCTGCCCTGGACATAGGTCAGTTCTTCAGCTTGTTTTTCCATCCCAGTGTGGAGGTAGCCAATAACCGATTTGGTCCGAAGGACAACTTCACCGTCGAGCTCCAGCATGAGTCGCAGCACCCCATGCGTCGAGGGGTGTTGCGGGCCCATGTTGATGATCATGGTCTCGTCGTCGCTCTTCTCAACATCGATTTGAGCAGGGTCGAGGACAGGACCTTCTGGCAGTCGCAAGACGGCACCAGCTTGTCGAATGAGTTCCTCACCGCCCGTCTCGACACGCACGTCCATTTCTTGCGTGCCTTCAGAAGTCTCTTTTGTACTCCACTCTGGTCGCTCAATGACGCGTGCAGGTACCGTTGATTCGTCGGTGGCACTCATCGTGGACCCGGCGCTTCCTTGAACTGCACAGGGACACGGCCACTTCCGTAATCTTTGCGAAGCGGGTGCCCTTCCCATCCTTCAGGCATCAAAATTCTGGTCAAATCGGGATGGCCAACAAAGATCACACCCAACAGGTCGAACGCTTCGCGTTCCATGGCTTCTGTTCCCGGGTAGAGATCAAAGATTGAGTCAATCGTTGGATCACTAGCAGCCACTTGTACTCGGACTCGAATCCTCCGTTTTTGCGAAAGCGATAAGAGGTTGACAATGACTTCAAAGCGTTCCGGTTCAACGCCTTCGGGGGTGTGGCGTCCTGGATGCGTAAGGAAGTCGACGGCGCAGAGATCTGCGCACATCTCAAATCCTGAATCTCGAAGGCCTTGTATTAAGGCGTGGTACTCGCGACGAGAGGGAAAGAGCACCTGTTCCACGCCGATGCCCCCACTGTTGGGGATTCCGTCGATAACACCAACTGAAAGATTGGTCACAGAGGAGTCCCCAGCCGAACTGCATCAGGTACTTCTGGAACCCACGGACTCTTCGGAGTCTCTTTGAGCTCGAGCGGTCGCCCTTCCCCGCGACGCTGTGTGATCTCCCCGGTTTGGATCTTTTCATGAAGCGTCAAAATGGCGTGCATCAACGTCTCGGGGCTTGGAGGACATCCCGGCGCGTACACGTCAACGGGGATGATTTGGTCAACCCCTTGGACGATGGCGTAATTGTTGAACATTCCTCCCGACGATGCGCAGACTCCCATCGAGATCACCCATTTGGGCTCCATCATTTGGTCATAGACCTGCCGCAGTACGGGGGCCATTTTTTGGCTTACCCGGCCGGCGACAATCATCAAGTCTGCCTGACGAGGTGAGTTCCTGAACACTTCCATGCCGAATCGAGACAAGTCATAGTCGGCAGCTCCGGCGGACATCATCTCAATGGCGCAGCACGCCAGGCCAAAGGTCGCGGGCCACACACTGGATTTGCGGGCCCACTTCACGAGTTCTTCAACCGTGCCCGTCAAGAAATTGTGTGAAAGATCTTCGAGGCCCATACGTTGCCGAGCCCTATGCAGCGCGCTCTGAAGACGCACCAGCAGTGATTCGACCAATGGTCGAATCAGAAGTCCTCGCTGGTACCCCCTTGACAAGACGCTTTACGGGTCCCCATGCGAGGCCTCCCGATGATCGCAAAAAGGCGAGCGATGCAAAGACCACAAAGGAAAAGACAACGACTTCAGCGATCCCAAAATTACCGAGCTGGCGAAAGACCACGGCAAAGGGGTACAAGAAGACGATTTCAATATCAAAGATGATGAACAACATGGCCACCAAATAAAATCGAACCGGGAATCTCACTGGGGTATCGGACTCTGGGACGATGCCGCACTCGTAGGGGGCAATCTTGGCTGCCGTCGGTTGTTGGCGAGGAGCAAGAAACTTGGATACCACCAGCGAAATGGCTCCGAAAAGTATTCCCAAAATGAGTAGTCCGGCAACCGGAAGGTACTGATCCATCACAAATGTTCTACCACGCACACGAGGGTTTGAGCACATCGTGAGGTACCGTCTGAACCGTCTCCTTGAGCCCCTACGATGCAAGTTTGTGGTTACCAAAAATTCTCCAGAATCAGCCGCCCATCGCTATGACGTGGTCATTATCGGTGGTGGACCAAGCGGCTCTGCGTGCGCCTACTGGCTCGCTCAGGCGGGCTGGGATGTCGCAGTCATTGAAAAGAAGGTTTTTCCGCGGGCGAAAACCTGCGGTGATGGCCTCACCCCACGCTCGGTTCGCCAGTTAGCCGACATGGGTCTCGAAGACCCGGTGGCAGCGACCGGCCACCGCTATGACGGTCTTCGAGCCTATGGGTTTGGCCAATCTCTAGAAATGAAGTGGCCCGAGCACCCCCAATTCCCGAACTATGGGTACTGCATTACTCGCTTCGACCTCGATGATCTTGTCGCATCGCACGCGGCAGCTTCGGGAGCCACGTTGTTGTCCGGCTGCGAAGCCGTCGATCTCATCGACTGCACCCCTAGCGAACATACCGACCACCTCGGCGGTTGCTCGGGCGTAGTTCTCAAAGACAAGGAGTCCGGAACGACCAAAGAGATTCTCGGACGCATCGTGGTGATCGCTGACGGAGCCAACTCTCGAATCGGTCGCCTGGTCGGAACCCAACGCAAGAAAGAATGGCCGATGGGGATGGCCCTACGC
>Ga0118677_10005945_pt1 | contig 21034 bp, 22 predicted proteins | sample AliMusrvi5mmetaG_FD_86154 | JGI IMG/M metagenome (GOLD analysis project Ga0118677, IMG submission 86154)
CCCTTTATCCCTCCCCATGGTATGGAGAGGGACTAGCCCCTCTCTACGAAGTGGAGAGGGGTTGGGGTGAGGTAACAAATTAGCTTGGGTTGAATACCTATTCTTTTTTCATACATTTATTGTTGGTTTTTAGTTGTTTGCTGTTAGTTTATATGTACTTGTACAGCTTCGATCGTTTCTTCGGTTTCGATAAAGTGTGTCTTTTGGCTGAAGATACCGGAAAAAAGAAGATTAAACCAGGTGACTTGTTGATTTTTGGCAATCAATATTTTTTGGCATTGGGGGAAACTCTTTCATTTTCTGAACAATATCAACATCTGACTACGACCAAAGCAGAACTTGTCTATAAACAATTCTTATCTGCTCCGGCATTGGCATTATTCCATCGAATGGTGGAAACGTATTATACCACCTATAAATCTGTCGTGAGACTTTTTTTCGCTGATGATATTGAGAAACTGCTGGAACGTGAACATAAACTAAAAGACAAAAATTGAGGAAAATTGAGAAAGGTTGAGGAATCTCTTAAGATGGAGAAGAATCGAGGAAAATTGAGGAAAATCGAGGAAAATGGATTCTTGCTATCTGCTGAATGACAGACGTTGATTGTATTTCCGGACTTATGGACTATGTTTAATACTATGATTTCAGATGATAATAGGCAGAAGATTTCAGATGATACTAAACTGAAGATTTCAGAAGATAATAAACCGATGATTTCTGAAGATTGAAATATAGTTACTTTGTTAGCGGGGAATACGCAGAATCAGAAGGATGTACATCGATGGGAAATCAAAAGGGGAATGAAGTCAGTGATAATTTGTACCTATGCTGAAATATTTCAGGATTTCTATGATTTGAAAAAAATAATTTTTGTCGATCCCCATAAACGGTATTATGCTTCACAACAGGATCCTAGGTATAAAGTAGGAGAAGTCTTGGCAAAACTTGCTGAGTTGTATGGTGCAGAGCTCGAACTCTGTGGCGTATAGGACTAAAGATTGATAAACGCTATGCGATAAACAATAGATAAACAATGGATAAACGATGGACAAAACATTGCTGTGTTGCACTTCATTTTAGATTTTCCGTATAAAAAAAGTCTGCATATAAGCAGACTTGATATTGTGATAGTGTTATTCACCCATAAGTTCCTTGGAATTTGGCTCACATTCTCCTTCAGCTTCTTTGATTACTTCCATTACCTTTTCCATCTCTTCAGATGGTATTTCCTCACGATGATATGCAACGTAGTGTACGCACAATGAATTCGTGAGCATGTATTTCGAATTTTTGAGAGGAAGTAGGTGATCATTTGAACTGCTTTCTGCTCCACATATACAACCATGTGTTCCAAAATACATAATACCACTTTCTTCTTGATGTCGCCAGAGCCAAGTCATCTTCTTTGTTATTTCGTCGATTACGGGTTTTGAGGATCGTTGCTGTTTAGGTTCGATATACAAAATCCCTACTTTTTTGTATGTCATATCATCCAAAAGATCTTCATCAGATGTACATGTTTCATTACATAATCGATAAAATCTTTTTCGGAGAGATATTTCTTGCTTATTATCTTTGTCTTTATATTTCCAAAAGAGTAATTTTTTTAATTTTTTGAATAGTTTCATTTTGTTTTACTTTTATTGCTTGTAACTATTTTATAATAAAAATCAAATATTGTTTTTACAGGAAGAGTATAAAAAAAATCCCGCTTATGGGGCAGGACTATCTTTTTCTGGGATTGAGGAGCGTGTAGGTGTCTTTGTACCTATATTCTCCTAATAATTTAATAATTGTTGTTGCACATGTTTCGCTTCCTAATCTGTTGTTCGTCTCTTCTATGATAGCATCTCGTTTTTCTTCATCGTCGAGATTATCGTCTCTTTTGATTCAGATAATGTTTTGTTCAAATTCTTTGTATCCGAATCCCTTCATTATCTGATCTCTATGTGATTTCATGTTCTGCAGGAAGTCTCTTATCACGCCATCTGATTCTCTACTAGGTATCTGGTTTTTTGTAAATCGTCTATTGTAAAATATAGATTCTCCTTTTATTCCCCTGAGTTCATATTGTTTGAATATCTTTATTAATTCTTCTTTGGTATTGTCTGTATTTTGGATGAGATCATATATCTTTTCCGGAGTGATGGACATTCTATTGAGCCTGAATATTTCGGGACTGATGATGCCTAGGCTTATCAGTGTATGCTCTCCTATAAGATTCAATACTTTTTCTTGAAGATGTCTGCAATCCGATATCTCTTTTTTTGGCATAAAGGTTGGGAAATTGGCTAGAAATCTTTTTAAGAGCCTTTCTGACGAATACTCGCTTACCTGTTCTAGGATCACTTTCTCACGTAAAAATTCTAAAACATTGGATTCATCATCTTGTTCCTTGTTTTCTTCTTTCGTTATTTTTGTTGTTAATAAGAATTTTAATGCGTGTAACAAATTTTGGGCAAATTGTTGCATGTGTTCATCCATGACTATCAGTATCTTGTTTTTGATCTTAAATTCTCTTACGGCAGCGCTTCCACCACCCATTTTTACGAATGTTTGTAGTCTGTCTATTTCATCTATTAGTCGTTGTCTATCTTTGCACGCTTTGATAAAATCCCTTTCATCTCCTTTTCCAAACATTTCTTTGTCGTCGGTGAATGTTCCTGTTGTGTTGCCCTGTAGAGTTAAAATCATCTGAAATATATATTTGTATACAAAATTATTCAGATTTTCTTCTTTGGGAAAAGACAGAAGCGCAGCTTGTTCGCTCATCGCCTTTTTGATTTCCTCTGTGCTGAATATTCATATTATCGCGTCTTTTAGTTGTTTATCATTGATGTTCCCAAGAAAGCTATGGATCAATCTTCTGATGGCATCACTATCATCTTGTGGAGAATAGATTTTCCCCCTTAGTGTCTCTATAGTTTGTTTCATCGATTGAGACTGACCAAGTCTGATGCTTTGAGTGATGGTCTGTTTCTCGGTTATACTTTGTCTTAGAGACATAGATAATCCCATGAGTATGTGTGAATAAGTAAAAATTATGTGCCATATATACATATTAAATATTAAATGTCAATCCATTTGTATGTTTTTTTTCTTCTATTATGCCTATATTTACTATAAAAAAATCCCCCTTGATATCGGAGGATATATTTTTAGTGAAAAATGTAAATTTAATGGTTTACTCCCATGAAATGATGAGGACAATCTCCATCCCCGGCATTCTGTCGATTGTGAGAGAATAGCCTTCTATCAACAACATTTTCATCATTCGGTGCGAGGAACCTTTGGTATTTTGTTTGTACTTTCCACCCAGAAAAGCATCTAAAGAATCATCTGTTATCCCTGGCATTTCATTCACATGCCAACCCAAAGATTTTCTCGTTATTTTTGTCTTTGCCCATTGGGTTTTTATTTTGGATTCTTCTTTGATTTCATCCCATGGGATTCCAATCTCGCAGTTGTGTTCTTTAGCTTTTTTAGCTTTGGAGATTTCATTTTGAAATATATTTTTATACTCTCTTTTTGCTATTTCATCAATGCTATCTTCCCATTCTGCTAATAAGAATTTCTTCACTATTTGTCTCAGATCAGGGATTAGATACAAACGAAGTTGTCTCCATCTTTCTTCCGTAGTGTCTCCAGTTAATACTTTTTTTATTTCTCCCAATTTGATTTTAAGGAGTTTATTTGTGGAGTTGAGATTGGAGTAAATGTTTTTTTTAACTTTTTTTTTTCATATGTTTTTTTTGTTTCTTATATATATTTTGCATGTTAAGTCAAGTATATTTTCTTATTTCTTTTGTTTCGTAAGACTAGAAATCACTAAATCACCCTTCTATTTGATAAATGTATCGTCGAGGAGTATAATAATGGTGTAATCCAGTAGTTTTTTAGTCCTTTAGTCAATCCGTGATGGCAGTCAGCAGATTTCATTCTAGGTGGAAGGTATATTTCCAGGTATTGCTCGTGATATTGGGTTTATCTCTGGTTGTGTTCGGCTATCTCAAGGTCGATATGTTTTTGATGAACCAGACGATTGCTGATAAACGCGATGTCTTGTCAGGGCAGACTGCACAACTAGAATCGTATAAATCGCTCACCGGCTACAACAAGCTGCAAGCCGTGAAGATTCTCGAAGAGAGGCAAACAAGCATGCCATGGTCTGATCATATCACCAAGGTGATCCAGATGTTGGAAGATATCAAAAAAATTGATACGAATACGACAGATACTATTGTGCTTTCTGACTTCAATGTTAGTTTGGATAAGATTACGCTCAAGGGGCAGGTTTCCAACTTGTTGCTCTTGTACTATTCCAACGCATCCAAGGGTATCCGTTCGTTGATCGATAGATTCTCTAGTTTGGATTTCGTCCAAAATATCCGTATCCAGACCTACGATAGAGTAGGTGATAATAATTATTATGAATTCGTTTTAGAAGCTAACATTAGCAACAATGGAGGAACAGGTAGCACCGCAAAATAACCAGATCATCGATAGATTGCTCGGTGAACAACAGCAAAAAAAATCTGCTGAGATCAATACGCTTGCTGAAGATTCGCAGGTATTGATTACCACGTCGAGAGTCGTGAGCATTAGATATAGGATTTATTTCATCGTCCTGTTGCTGGTTCTCGTAATATTCGGCAACAACATCCTCTTGCCTGCGTGGGATAATTTTCAATCCACTCAGACGGAAGTGAGTGATATGAACTTGCAGATTTCTAGCTTCCAGACCAAGAAATTACAGTCTGATGCTGATCAGAAACTGATCCAAAAAATCGAGAGTCAGCAATCAAATATCATTTCCTGTCTCAATACGAGAGCAAATTGTAGCGCGATAGATCCTGCGTTGAGGACGAACTTCTCGTTTGCGAGATCGTACATCCAGCTCAACAATCTGACTGATCCCAAGATGTTTGTCAACGAAAAAATCTTGCTTGCAAATATCAATGAATATCTGCTGAGAGATCCTTTGACTAAAGCAAAAAATTGACTCATAAATAAAATCGATATCGGTGAACCAAAACAATTTTTCTGAAATTTATTCTACGTTCCGCTTCAACTCAACATCACTTTCGATACCAAGGATGCTTTGCTTTCTTTCATCGATAATGTAGAGACAAGAGTGCTCGCTGATTCGAATTATCGTGTACTCTATAAGATTGATAAAGTAAATTACGATATCGCTAATTATGCTACGCAGCAGAAAGTAGATATAGACCTTAATGCGTACTATTATACTGACTAAATGATTATTGTCATTGCAAGAAATGTAATGACGAAGCAATCCAGATAATAAAATAAAAAAATAGATTGCCACACCTCGTTGTCACTCGGTTCGCAATGACAAATAAAAAAGACAAACATTTAAAATTTACAAAAGATATGATAGAAAAAGAAATTACAGAACAAGAGTATAAGGCAGGGCCGATCGATAGTATGATCGTGTCTACACTACAGTCTATGGATAGAGGAAGTTTCTGAGCCAAGGATAAAATTTTGTTTTTCAAAGAAGTCGCTTATCTTCTGAGTGGTTGAGTTTTCTTAGTCGAAGCGATGAATATCATAGGTCAGAGTTCTGATAACTATGCGCTCAAAGAGATTTCAAAAAATATCCTAGCCTTCCTTCGTAATGGAAAGAGTTTTTCCTATTCATTGAATAGATTGCCGGATTATTTCGATCAAGGTGATTACACTATTGTCAAAGCAGGAGAAATGTCTGGTAATCTGCCTATGATTCTTCAGTCTTTAGCTACAGAATATGTCTATGTCAAAGATATGAAAAATAAATATATAGGAGCATTGCTGTATCCAGCTATCCTAATCGTGGTAGCTATCGTCGCTGTGTTTGCTTTATTTCTGCTGGTTTTACCAAATATATTTTCGATAGCTGAAAGCTTCCAAAATCTTCAATTGCCATGGATTACCAGAGCGTTGCATGATACCTCCATCTTCTTCCAAACCCAGCGAAAGACTCTCTTGTGAGTTGTTGCATGACTTGGATTGGTCGGTGGGATATTCTTTTCTACGGAATTCGGCAAAAAAAGTCGATTCAGCATCCTCCTCAATATCCCGCTTATTGGCAAGATGACGAAATTTTTCTATATCGTGAAATTCTGTAGATATATGAAGCTGATGATGGCAGCAGGGATGAATTACATCCAGACCTTCCAGTTATTGAGGGATATCCTTGGGATACCCGCATATACGGATATGATCGATCGTGTACTTGTCGGTCTAGGAAAATGAGAGACTATTTATACAACACTCCAATATGAAACTGATCTGATTCCATCCGACGTATCCGTGATGATCAAGGTCGGCGAAGAAACAGCGAATCTCTCCAATTCTTTGGATAATGTCCTCAAGATGTATGAAGAAGATCTCAATAACCTTATCTCTACCTCATCCAAAATCATCGAGCCGGTGATGCTTATCTTTGTTTGATGAATTGTTGTGGTTATTGCGCTTTGAATCTTTGGGTTGATCTTGCAGATTATGCAGGGAGCGGGAATGTAATTGGATTCAGAGTTCAGAATTAAAGAAATTATTTTTACTATGTATTTTGCTTTTTAGACATGAATATTCCAAAAAACTTGATAACATTACCTCTGGACGAAGTAGTGGGAGAAAGAAAGGATACCATTGTAAGTCGTATTCTTCCTTTATTGAACAATATCTTTGATGCAAATCTTTTGCCAGAACAAAAACTGGATGTGCCTAGAAAGTGACTTTCTAAGATGATTGATGTTTCTGCTTATATCGAAAAAAAGATGGGTCCAGTCCTGGATAAGATAGAGGACTATTATCAAGGGCTATGATTCCCCCAAGCAATGCAAGTTCTCAATAAAGAATGGATAATGAATGGTCCTTCTTGGTACCAGAGATTTTGCCGTGATACTTGATTTTCCAGTCTTTTGGATGTCGACACGCTTTCTTCAGTGTATAGTGCCAAAAAAAATATCATGTTTCGTTGACTTGATCCGCATAAACTCTTTAGTCTTAGAGAGGCTATTGAGGTGTGAATAATCAACACATTTGTTTCTGTGTCTATAGGGTTATGAATTATTGAATTGTGAGATATAGATATCGACTTAAATATTCCGCTGGAGGATATAGAGTTTCTTCATGAAAGAAGCAAAACTCATGATGATTTGAGCGAAGCTGCTTATGCTGAACTGATGACCTTGCTAGCTGATATCAAAAACAAGAAAAAACAGTCATTGTCGTATGCGACGAAGACTTTTGAATATTTTGCTTTCTCTACAGAGGAGAAAATAGCATTTTTGAAATCGGCTCTTCAAGATTTTTGTTGAGAAACACTGACTTTGCCGAGTACTGACGTTCCGGTTGCTGGAATGAATCAAATCAAGTGAAGCAGTCTGTATTATGCTTGAATATACAGTACCAATGGTGGGCTTAAAAACGTCAATTCGAAATTCATAGATCCAAATAAAGTATATGAGTCGAAGGAGGTTTTGGAATTGTTGATTCTTTCAGAATTGTCTATCTGTTATTCTCATGTCTTGGTTGAAGGTAATACAGATATGTCTGTACAAAATTGGATACACCATCTGTCTGATTTCTTTTCTTCAGATTTATATATAAAGTCTGAAATCTGATTGATGTAAACTTATTTATTCATCGTTCTCTTTATGGTGCAGGAAATCATTACAACTCAAAATAAAGAACAAGATCACTCTGATAATTTGTCTACGCTTAATCAGGATATTTTGGATATATATTAGTACAAAAGAATACATCTTGTCAACCATTTTATTCCGTTGTCTATTATGTTAACCTCAACCGAAAAACAGCCGTTTGCTGCCCATGCGATAAACCTATCAGATCTTTCAACACAATCTGATTTATTTTCGTTGCTTCGTTGATCGCTTTTGAAGCCACAAAAGATACGTGTCATTGATTCGTATATCCATACTGTTCTCCAGCCTTTAGCACAGCAGAAGTGAGTCTCTCTTGCTGACTTGATGTGATGAAATTCTGATCTTTCTTCATTGCCGCCAGGAGAAACTTCATTGCATTTCGCGACCGCTGTCCGTAAGGAGTCTATTTGTCCTACATTTAGCATGGGACATGACATTGTTAAGTTCTTTCAAACCGGTGCTGATTATACCCATGTAGATTTCAAAGGAAGTTATAAATGTTATTTCTCTTTTGACTTGAGCACGGAAGCAAAAAAACAAAAAGCGAAAGAATTCGCTGTAGAAGTAGTGAGGGCGTGTAAAGATAAAAAAATCACCCTATGAGCAAAGATGGAAGATCATAACTATGATAGTATCTTATATACTTGGGATATCAAACAATTGAAGCAGATCATCCAATCTCTCTATCCTACATATATATCCTATTGAATATTCAGATCTGTGTATCATTTTCTTCAGCAACCGATTCCCTGAGTAGATGCCGGGCATTTCGGTGTCGTACAAGAGCCTCGTGGGGGAGTCAATGGTTCTCATTCTTGAAGAATGTTTAGTCTGTGAAAATATCTTGAAGAGGGTAAATCGTATGAAGAAGCTTGTCTCTTGATATGAGTCAAACCTGAGGCTCCTCGAGAAATTGATTGGACAAGTGAATGATGAAAACAGTATATACGTATGTATTGAAACTAAAAAAACTGCCTTGTGATGAGACAGTTTTTTTAGTTTTAGGCGATTGATAATCGCCCCTATAATTTTACAATGTTACGTAGGGGGTGGATATCATCCACCTCGTTTTTTTTTACGTTGAGAATTACTTTCTGGTCGATACATCTCGTGCTCTCACGAGCTCTTTCACGAAGGCATCAACTTCTTTTGGGTCTTTTGATAACAATTTTTTGGATCAGCAGCATTTGATGTGATTTTCTAGAAGCTTGGTATTGATACTTTTTAATAGGCCAATTGTAGCATTTACTTGTTGGACAATGTCGACGCAATATGCTCATTCATCGACTAATTTTTCGATCTTTTTGATCATGCCGGCGGATTTTTTGACTGCGGTTTTGAGACAATCGGAATGTTGGACTTTCATTGGGGAATGGATTAAAGGTAAAAGGTAGAAGGTAGAAGGTGGAAGGTAGAAGGGCAGTTTCTTTAAATTTAAAATATTTTTCATGAGAGTTTTGCGAGTCGTCGAAAGAGAGCTAAGAAGAGTAATGTCATTAGTACCGGAGCAATTTTGGAAATCCAGTTGATTTTATTGGGGCGATAGAGTTTCAATAAGAGTGAATTCGTTACAACAGAGACTGAACTTAATGCCATGGCAAGTCCTGCAAATTCTGGTCTGAGGGCAATACCAAATGTAGATAAGGCTCAGGCTGCGATAGGAATTCCTAGCACGTTGTACATCAGAGAAAAAAATAAATTCTGTCTGATCTTGCCTACGGTTTCTTTGCTGAGACTGATTGCATTACTGATGTCGTTGAGATCATTTTTCATGAGGATGATTCCGCCACTTTCCATCGCGACATCGGTTCAACTTCACATTACTATTCCAAGATCTGCTTGCATGAGTGCTGGAGCATCATTTATCCCATCACCGATCATGGCTACTTTATGCCCTTTTTTCTGCAGCTTCATTACTTCATCAGCTTTGTGTTCAGGCAAAACTTGCGCGATGACGTTCATCGGATTTATTCCTACTTGTTGAGCAATCGCATGTGCTGTCCTTTGGTTGTCTCAGGTGATCATATAAATTTCGTATCATTGCTTCTGTAATTTCTGGATCGCTTCTTGAGCATTTTTTTTTACGGTGTCGGCGACTGCAATCATTCCTAGGAATCTTTCTGTATCAGTAAGTAAGAGCACGGTCTTTCATTCAGATTCTAATTTCTCTATCTGTTCTTCATGAGTGATCGTAATTCAATTTTCTGTCAGCAACTTTTTCGTTCAGAGATAATACGTTGTCTTTCGCGTTCACTGTACTCATCTTCCTGGAAGCGCATGGAAGTGCTGGATGTCTATGGAGTCTATTTTTTTTGTCTCTCCGTATTTTATGATCGCTTCCGCTAAAGGATGCTCCGATTTTTTTTCCAATGCGACTGCGATTGAGAGGAGTCTCATCTCATGTATGGCTTCGAACGTCATAATATCCGTCACTTCAGGTTGACCTTGTGTCAGTGTGCCGGTTTTATCGAACATAATCGCAGTGATTTTGTAAGCCATTTCTAGCGGTTCGCCTCCTTTGACCAAGATGCCGTATTGCGCTCATTTCCCAGTTCCAACCATGATCGCTGTAGGTGTCGCAAGTCATAATGCACAGGGACAGGCTATCACAATCACTGCTGCGAAGTACATCAATGATGCATTGAAACTTGCTCCCAAAATGAAATATCGGATGAGGAAGACGATTACTGCGATCCCGATTACTGTTGGGACAAATATCCCGGAGATTTTATCTGCGATGGATTGTATCGGTGCTTTGGATCATTGTGCGTCTTGGATGAGTTTGATAATCTGTGAAAGCTTAGTATCTAAGCCTATTTGTGTCGTCTGCATTTCGAAGCTCCCGACTACATTTATTGTGCCTGCGAAAACTTGAGATCCTGCGATTTTTTCTACTGGGATGCTTTCGCCTGTCAACATTGCCTCGTCTACACTGCTATATCCATTGATAATTTTTCCATCGACAGGGATTTTTTCTCCAGGTCTGACGATGATTATATCGTTGATTTTTACCTCCTCGATAGGGATATCTCTGCTCTCCTTTCCTACTTTTATTCTTGCGGTCTTGGGAGCTAATTGCATGAGCTTGGCGATAGACTCAGAAGTTTTCCCTTTAGCTTTGGCTTCCAGATACTTTCATAAGGAGACGAACATGATGAGGAGTGCTGCGACTTCGAAGTAAATATTCGGGATTTTCATTCAGCCTATTCAGATGAGAGATCTGGTCTGGAGATAAAAGGTGAGATAATTGTATATACTATAGATGAATGCGACCAAGGTTCAGATCGCTATCAATGAAAACATATTTGCAGTCCTGACTTTCAGCGCCGATCGGGCTCCCTGGTAGAATTCTCTGCCTATCATAAAAATAATTGGAAGGGTCAGTAACAATGAAATCATCGCCGAGATGGGCATAATAGTTGTATCGAAGGGGAGTCATGGAACGAAATCATAGATCATGAAAATGATCATCGGAATGCTTAGGATCAATGCTCGGAGAAATTTATTTTTTCGGAGTCTGATTTCTTTTTGTCTTTTTTCTGTCTCTTTGGTCGCATTCAGCGTCTCATCAACGAGTGTGGCTGTGTATCAGAGATGCTTGATGGCCTCTTGGATTTCTGCAAAATTAACTTGCTGATCATCTCGAGTAACCGTTGCTTTTTCTGCAGAAAAATTGACATTGACCTCTTGGACTCATTGCATATCTTTCAGTCCATGTTCAATGAGCAGAGCACAGGAACCGCAGTGCATACCTTCGATATCTAGATTTATCTTTTTCATAGAGTGAGATGAAAGATTAAAGATGAAAGAATTTTATTTAATGATTACTTGAGCGTGATGAGAAAGGCCCATCGCACAAGTAAATCCAAACGTTCCTGTCTTGGTTGCTTTGAATTGGAAGGTGATTGTATTTCCTTTCTTTACCAATTGTGTGTTGTTATCTAATCCTGGCAATAAGATAGTGCTCATACATCAGCCGATATCTATCTGAGAATCGATGATGATTTTATAGGTTTTCCCTGATTGTAAATTTAGCGTAGCAGGAGTGAGTCCATCGTTGCTATAGGTCATATGAATGGTCTCTTGTGAAGATTGGTCATTTGTAATTGGTAATTGGTCATTAGTAATTATTCATTGGCTAACGATATGGTAGGCGTTGCTGATATTGTAGATTCACAATAAGAAAACAAGGACTCCAACGATTCTATAAAAATATTTTGCAAAATTTCCTTTGACGAAACTTGCGATAGCTCATATACTTAAAAGCCCAGGCAAGGTGCCCAGTGCAAAGATGCCCATAACTAATGCACCTTGGATAAAATTCCCTGTGCTGATAGCATACACTTGCATCGCGAACGTAAATCCGCAGGGCAAGAAGAAGGTCAATGCGCCGGTAATCAAAGCCGATGTCTTTGGTGTAAATCTTTCTTGATTGTGAATATCTTTGCTGAGAAATTTTGGCAGTCCGATAGATCGTTTGCTCATTCTCGGTGAAATATGCGTCAGATTGATTCACAAAAGGATCATGATTATTCCTACGAGTATGGTAAGCACCGACATCCCAGTAGCCGAAAGCTTGATGAAGGATCCGAACGTGCCGAGTAATCCTCCCAAGAGAGCAAATCAGAGAATTCTGCCTATGTTGAAATACAGCTGAGGAACTATCCTTTTGCTGGGAGATTGATTTTCATTTTTTTCATTCCATTTTGCACTGATGGCTAAGATGAGTCCACCGACCAATGCCATGCAGCTTGAAATCCCAGCAGTTAAACCGATCAAAAGCACAATGGGCAACGATGGAGCATTGTTGTTGATGATCCCATTGAAGGAAATGCCCAGATGAGAGATAATCATGTAGAGTACAAATATTCCTAGCAAGATACCGAGAAACATCCAGTAGTCGTTTGGATTTTTACTTAACCGCGGATTTTTCTGATCTTCACCGACGTGATATCCGAGTTTCTCTATGCTTTCTTGTATCGCATGCATATCAGGTTGGACGTCTGTAAATCAGATCTCTACCTTTCAGCGAGCAGTGTTGGCTTTGACCTCGTGGACGTGAGGGATTTTTTTGAGCGTGGACTCAATGATTATTTCACAGCTATGACAATGCATTCCGCTGACAGACAAGATAATCTTTTTATTCATGGTGTACGAGTGAATGATAAAAAAATAGTATAACCATAACCATAGGTATAGGTCTAGTATAATCAAAAAAAACACAAATGCAAATTTAAATTTCAACTAACAACTCAAGCATTAGCGAAGTCCCACAAAGCGGGGAACAGATAACAACTAATAATTTTTGATTTTTTTCGTTGAAAGTTCTTTCGTAATCACTACATATACATTAATATTTATTTATTCTTTCATATGAAAAAAGGATTTACTCTCATAGAGATGCTTATTGTCCTTGTTATCATCGGTATCTTGATGGCGGCAACGATGAAATTTTGATCCAATCGTATCGTAGATCTCAAGGCGCAATCGCTCAAAGAGCAGTTTGTCGGATATTATAATGAAATTTATAGTCAAAATCTGACATCCAGTTTTCGTGATACCATAAAATATCAGAAACTTACTATCACTTTCCAAAGCTGAGTCCGATATCAAGTAGATCAGAGGCCTTTTGTTATCGAGCCAAAACTTTCTGCACTGACGTTTCGTCAGTTTATGCTTGATGGGCAGGAGACGAACTCTCTTCAGATTGTATTCACTCCCTATACGCTTTCATGCGCTCTGATTGGATCACAATGAACGACAGGGCAGCTCTTTGCATTCCAAACCTATGTCCCGGAAAATGGCAAACAATATTGTTTTGAAATTAAATCGGAAACCTGTAAGCTTATTGAGACGCATTGTGAAAACTAAATGGTCTCAGATTGCTCCAGGTTGTTTCATGTTGTTTCACATTGTGTGTATATTACAGCGACCTGTGACAATATGTGTCGATCTGTAACAACATGGGTCTGTGTGAATGAATATCGATCGTTGTAAACATATCATAATTTAATTTGTAAGATAGAATATGAAGAGAAGATCAGCGTTTACCTTTATCGAAGTGATTATTGCAATCACAGTTTTTGCTATCGGGGTGCTGGCAGTTTTGCGTTTAATCACCCAAAATCTCGTTACGCTCGATATTACTCAATCTCGTACAACAGCTACTTTCCTTGCTAAGGAGTGAATAGAACTTGTCTATAATATGAGAGACTCTAATATTGAAAAATGATTGCCGTGGGATTGTGTGTTGATTTCGAATTTACTTACTGGTGATTTTTGAGTCGATCCGGAAAAAGTCTGTGCATGGAGATTTTCATCGTGAACTGATGAGGCCCTGCAAATTTCTTTTGATCCTGAGTGATATACGTATTCGAATCCTGTTAATCTAGAGACGAATTTTCTTGATTTGTGGAGTGAAAATAGATTATACTCTACTACGTGAACTGTTTGATGACATGATATATTCTGGTATTCTTCACGTCCTGTACCTGGACAAGATCCGACCATTTTTTCGAGATATATTCTCTTTACCGGTGTGCGTGAATGAGATAAAATTCTTCCTCGTAACAGTCTACTGAAAATAGAATCGCATGTACTCTACAATAAAGGCTCAAAAACTGGTGAAGTAGTGCTAGAGAGTTTTATTGGAAATTATTAATGAACTTTAATTTGCCCTTCGGGCGTAATAAATTAGCTAACGCTCATGTAATAAATTGTAATGATTCCTTCGGAATGTAATAAAAATTATTAATTAGCATCACACGGAGTTTATTACGCGAGTGAAACGAGCTTATTACAATGTGAATAAAAATTTATATTTAGTTTGTAAGTCTGTATATGAAAAAAAGGTGATTTACACTTTTGGAACTTATTATCGTGATGGCAATCCTCGGTATACTTTTTGTGATGCTTCTGAATACCTATAACCGGATCTCCACTATGGTATTTCGTGTACAGCAAGAAAAAGAAGTTACTCAGGAAATATTACAAATCTCACAAATCATCCAAAATTTTTCTGACAGAAATACTATCGATTATACTAAATATTCAGGAACAGGAAGTTTATCCTCTTTGGTTAGTACCCAGTGAATTACTGATGTGTTGTATTTGAGCGGACAAGATGGCGAAATAAGTTTCTTCGCTAGTGGTGGATGTGTTGATCCTGCTGTCGAATATTCACTCACCTGAACAGCATCTGGCTGTTCGTTGTATATGATGTCAAATGGCAAACAGATCGAGCTTATCAATACCAAAAAAATAGCAATCAGCAAAGTAATTTTTAAAATAATCCCTTTCGCTTCTCAGCAACAATATTTGGATTCTGATTCATTATGCCAAACGTGAAATTATCTCCATTGCATCAATACTCCGTGATTTCGAATGATCTTCAAAGCATATAGTATCAATTATTGAAAGCAATTTGCAACTCATGTAGTCATTCCTTTCCAACAATTCTTCTAAACTGAATAAATTAAAATATTAAAATATTAAAACATTAAAATATTGCTAATTAGTCTTTTAAATCTTAATAATATTTTAATCTTAATAATCTTTTAATTTTATGAAAAAATCCGGTAATATCAGTATATTAGTCATTTTTGTCCTGTTGGCTTCATCGCTATTGGGTATTTTGTCCATGAATTTTGTCCAACAGATGATGCAGCAATCCACTATTGTAAATTCTTATTATAAAACGTATTATCTTTCTAAGGCATGAATAGAACTTGGATTATCAGAAATCAAACATCGCGGTATCGGATTCAATTACCCAGTAGCGACAGGAGATCGTATTATCCTCGATAACTTTTTGTGTGAACCAAATTGCAGCTTGTCTACTATACTTTCTGGTACTGCAGCATTACTTTCTAGCAAATTTTGGCAGGAAACTGATAGTGGCTGTGCCTTCCCTTATCTCCTTGGTAGTGGTGATTCATTGATTGTACCGCTCTTTAGAGATATATATTCGTGATGAGTAGCTGGAATATTTGAAACGTGAATTGTTTATCAAAATCTTGCTGACCTTTTCAAAACCGATAAAATCCAGATAACTGATATTTCTCCTGATACGGTTACGTTCTGACTTCTTATCTTATCCGGTGAAGAACTCTATGAAAATGGGGTTTTCTTCAGATCATGATCATTGGATACTCCTTCACTCGTAGCTTTTAGAACTGCATTTGAAACATATATGGCTGGAGTAGATCAAAACTTTGCTAATAGGTATTGATCCAGTGAACTTATCGACAATGGTTTCAAAATATATCTTATGATTTCAAATACTGCACACCAAGACCAATCATTTTGTCTGCAAACAATTTCAAATCCTCTTGAAACAGTTTCTGTCCTTCCTACTGATACCTTTTTCCTTCAGAGCCAAGCATCATATGGGAATCAAAGTGTCGTATTGAATGCTTCCTATGCACAGCCGATCCCCGGATTCTTGTTTACCACCTATTCGTCATATTAATTATTTCTCTGTTGATTTTTTCTGGGAAATCTATAAGCTATCTAGTGAAAAAAACTAAATAAAACAACTCGTTATGGCAACATCTACAATGATTATTTTTCTGATTTTGGGCGCTATTTTTTCGCTCATTGTTCTTCCTCTTACCTTTTTGAAGGATTGGATATTATTGGGTTTGGGGTATGTATGTATCAAGGGACTTTATTTGATTGCCTACATCATTGATCTGCTCGCTCCAGGTGTTATACGATTGCGAGATAGCTTTCGAAGGTTTGTTAAAATGTTATTTCGTTCTCAACCGGCTGTTTAAGCTGGTTTTTTTTATATCCCCATCTGTCTTGACTTTATCGTCTAAATAGATACTTTTTGTATATCAAAAATAAAAAGATAAACTAACATAAATAAAAAAAACCTATGACGTTATCAAAATTAACTGCTGTTTCTCCTATAGATGGAAGATATGGCGACAAAACAGAGAGCCTTGCACAGTATCATTCTGAATTTGCGCTTATCAGAAAGCGCCTTGAGGTGGAAGTATTGTATTTTTGCAAACTTGTGAATACTATTCCCGAGCTTATTCCTATTCGGAAATATGAATTCTTATCTGCAGGGATACACGATCTCTATCGCAATTTCACTTTGGAAGATGCACAGGCTATCAAGGCTATCGAAAAAATCACTAATCATGATGTAAAGGCGGTTGAATATTTTTTGAAGGAAAAATTGGCTGAAGCAGGGTTGGAGGAGTACATTGAATTTGTTCATTTCGGACTTACTTCTGAAGATGTCGATTCTCCTTCACGGACATCCAATCTTGCTCTTTCCGTCAAGAAGGAAATCATCCCTTTGCTTGAATCGTTTTTGGTTCAAATGACTGATTTGGCTAAATCTTGGCTACATGTACCTGTTCTCGCAAGGACACATGGACAACCTGCTTCTCCTACTATTGTAGGTAAAGAACTTGCTGTTATCATTGCAAGAATAAAATCAGAATTGAGTGTCCTAAAAAATGTTCGCCTCTCTGCCAAGTTTGGTGGTGCTACTGGTAATTTTAATGCTTTGTATCTTTCTCATCCTACCATGGATTGGGATCTATTCGCTCAAGAATTTTTGCAGCAATTCAACTTTTATCGTGATTATCCTACAACGCAGATCCAACATTTTGATAGCTTTGCTGAAATGTTTGATTCATTGAAGAGGATATGCGGTATTTTAAGTGACTGTTCGATTGATTTCTGGCTGTATATATCCCGCGATTACTTTAAACAAAAAATTAAAAAAGGAGAAGTCGGTTCGTCAGCCATGCCCCATAAGGTCAATCCTTTGGATTTTGAAAACGCTGAAGGTAACCTGGATCTTGCTATATCTTTGTTTGAAAGTATAGCTAGGAAAATCCAACGTTCCCGTGAACAAAGAGACCTTTCCCTTTCGACTGTTTTGAGAAACGTCGGTGTTCCTTTGGGATATATGATGATTGCCATCAAATCTTTGGCTAAAGGTTTTGGAAAACTTATTCTGAATGAAGAAAAAATCAACAGTGAGTTGGACGCTAATTGGGCAGTCGTATCTGAAGCGCTTCAAACAATCCTTCGTCAGTGTAAATATCCACAACCTTATGAAACACTAAAGGATTTAACCAGGAATAATGAAAAGATTACCCAGGAAAGTATCCATCAATTTATCGATAGATTGCATATTGATGATGACATAAAAGAGAAGATGAAAACCATCACTCCTTACAATTATACGGGTATTCCATATGTATTTCCTAAGGATAAGGATTAACATTATCATTACTTTATTCTCTTCCGGCTTGGTATTCAGGTCGGATTTTTTTCTTACTTTGTTCCTTGATTTATTCGGTATAATATCTATATCTTCTTTATCAACAAAAAAATAATCATCAAATAAAAATAAAATCGCTAATAAAAAGATCGTAAGGATCTTTCTTAATTTTTTTTAAAATGAACTATTAACTTAATAAAAAAAAATCTAAAAATTATTATCTATGAAAGGAAAAAATGCTTTAATCTCCGTGTTTGATAAAACCGGAATCGTTGAATTTGCAAGAGAATGGATTGCTCTTGGAGGGAAGATTTATTCTTCCGGTGGTACTGCTACTAGACTTCGTGAAAACGGGTTGGAAGTAACTGATGTCGCTATACTTGTCGGTGGTAAAGCCATCTTGGGTCATAAAGTTGTTACGCTTTCTCGTGAGCTTGCAGCAGGACTTCTTGCTGATTTAAACAACCCAAAGGAAATGAAGGAATTAGCTAAATTGAATATTCCTGTTATAGACTTGGTTTGTGTAGATTGTTATCCGCTCAAAGAAGCGATTGTAAATCCGAACTGCACTTTAGAGTTAGTACTCGACAAGACAGATATCGGTGGACCGACTATGCTTCGTGAAGGTGCCAAAGGCAGAAGAATCGTTCTCTGTGATGTAAATGACAGACCCAAAGTCATCCAGTGGCTAAAAGATGGTCAACCTGATGAAAAGGAATTTATCAATTCATTATGCGCCAAAGCCGAAGCTTATGTCGCTGACTACGTGCTTGCTTCTGCAATGTATCATGGTCACGGCATATACCACGGTATCATCGGAGAGAAAATCGGTGATCTCCGTTATGGAGAAAATCCCTGGCAGAAATCATTAGGGCTATTCAAGACATTCGGAGATAATCAGGATCCGTTGAGTATCGACAAGTTCACTACCATCGTCGGTAATCATGGTCATATCAATTGGACTGATGTTGACCGGGGACTTCAAACTATTACCCACATCGCTGCTGCATGTCACAAAAACTTGTCTAGCCAAAACAAATCTTTCATAGCAATAGGATTGAAACATGGCAACTGCTGTGGTGCTGCTATTGCGGAGAGTGAAGAACTGGCTTTGCAAAAAATGTTGGATGGCAATCTTCTGAGTATTTTTGGGGGGACAGTTATGACCAACTTTCTTATCACGGAATCGCTTGCGCAAATTATCAGAAATTATCATTCTGATGATACTAAGCGACTTTTGGATGTGATTATCGCTCCTGATGTCAGTGATGAAGCATTGGAAGTCCTTAAACGGAAAAATGATGCTTGTAAGATTACGATCAATCCTGCATTGGAATATCTTGGTCCTGACTGTCTGGATAAAAATATTCTTATCCGTCCTGTACGAGGTGGTTTCCTGGCTCAGGAAAACTATTCTTTCATTCTGGATCTGGACAGTAATGATATCCAAAAATTTGATATGTTTGAAGATTTGGAAAATCATAAGTTGGATCTTATCCTTGCCTGGGCAGTGAATGCCACCAGCAACTCAAACACTATTACGCTGGTCAAAGATGGAATGCTCATCGGCAATGGCGTCGGACAACAGGATCGCAAAGAATGCTGCGAACTTGCTCTCAAGCGTGCTAAAGAAGCAGGACATTATGCCGAAGAAGCTATTGTGTGTAGTGATTCATTCTTTCCATTTAATGATGGTCCAAAGGTACTTATCGAAGCAGGTGTTCGTATAATCCTTACTACCAGTGGCTCCATAAAAGACAAAGATACGATTGCTGTTTGTAATCAATCAAATGTATGTTTGATAATGATTCCTAATACCATTGGCCGTGGATTTTATGGTCATTAAATAGTAGTACCTATATTCTATGATCCGTGGTTATGTGCCACGGATTTTTTTTAATGGAAGAAAATTTAGTTATTTATATCTATTGACTTGGCTTATAAAATCTCTAATTATTAATTCTCATACATAAAAAAAATCTAATACATACAAAAACATGGAAACAATTATGTACTGTCCACTTAATGATGGACATATTATCAAAGAAATTCATGCGTTTTCACAGGAAACATTTGAAGCCAAAGTCCCAAATTTCAGAAACCAGTATGGTCTGGTGAAACTCCAAGGTACCAATCCATTCCAGGATCTTATCTGTGCATTACCTGCACTTGATGTAGCAACTTCTGACATCTTAGTATTTGATAAGGTGGTTGCTGATTATGAACATAGTGATCGTTTGACTGCGTTCTGGGAAAAATACCAGATGCAATCGAGTAAACCTTCCATACTCCCACCTACACCTCGTAAGCTTGTCTTTGTCGTTGCTGCGCTTATGCAACTCAATGCTTTTTGGGATAAACGTCATAAAGCTCAGAAGTATACCTATACTATTCCTGCTGTTGATGCCTATACTAAGGAAAAATTACCTATCAAAGGATTTCGGTTACAAGATGTTCTTATTGCTTTGGACAAAAATGGTTCTGCAGTAAGTGTCATCATTGATTTAGGGCATGGAATAGATATCCGACTGAGTGATCTGACGGCTTTCGGTCCCAAGGACCTGAAAATTCGTGATGCACAACATTTGTACGAATTGATTACTGCTACAAAAATGAATTATTCTACCCATGGTACTTTGATCGCTCCTTGTATCGAAGAAGAATTAACGATACCCAATCACCTTCAAAACATCAATTGGGAGTCACCGGATCATCTTTGTCAGGTGAATATCGATAGCTCTGAAGCGCTCACCAAGCTGAAGTTGAACGAAAAGGGTGTTGAAGTCCGTGCAGAGACAGTTGCTGTGTTGTCATTGAAGATTGCCAGTCGTGTCACTGCTCGTCCGAAAGAATTGACCATTACCAATGGTCTTGCGGTAGATATCCGTTATCATGATACCTCTATCTTTGTAGGATGTATTCCACAAGAACGGTTTATACCGAACCGCTTTAGAAATATTTAATTTCTTCACTTCGCTCGAACTTAAAGTTTCTAGAAGTCGTCGGTATAACTCAATCATCCAAAAAAACTGCGTTTTACTGGTTTTTTTGGCGGTTGAGTATATCAAAGCATAGATTATTATTTATTCATATATCCGGTTGATTT